>OMAE01000243.1_pt1 | contig 19793 bp, 18 predicted proteins | sample 1673701 | NCBI WGS metagenome assembly OMAE01 (sample SAMEA103958123, study PRJEB25191) | human gut metagenome | reverse complement strand
AGGAGATCCGCGACGAGATGATGAACTACCGCGGCAGCGGCATGTGCGTCATGGAAATGAGCCACCGTTCCCCTGTTTTCCAGCAGATCATCGACGAGGCCGAGCAGGATCTGCGCGACCTCATGGGCATTCCCGACAACTATAAGGTCCTGTTCATTCAGGGCGGCGCAACGCTCCAGTTCTCCATGATCCCCATGAACCTCATGAAGAACGGCAAGGCCGTCTACATCGAGACCGGCGCATGGTCCAAGAAGGCCATCGCGGAAGCCAAGAAGGTCGGCGAGGTCATCGTCGCCGCTTCCAGCAAGGACAAGAACTATACCTACGTTCCCGACTGCTCCGATCTGGATATCCCCGAAGACACCGATTACGTCTACATCTGCGAAAATGAGACGATCCATGGCGTGACGTGGAACAAGCTGCCCAACACCAAGGGTCATGTGCTTGTTTCCGACCAGTCCTCCATGTTCCTCTCCAAGCCCTGCAACGTGTCCGACTACGGCATGATCTACGCGGGCGTGCAGAAGAACGTCGGCCCCGCCGGCATGGTCGTCGTCATCGTCCGTGAGGATCTGATCCGCGACGATCTGAAGGATCTGCCCATCTACCTGCAGTACAGCACGCACGCAGGCGCAGGCTCCATGTACAACACCCCGAACTGCTGGGCCATCTACTGCTGCGGCAAGGTCTTCAAGTACCTCAAGTCCATCGGCGGCCTCGAAGAGATGCACAAGCGCAATCTCGACAAGGCAAAGGTCTTCTATGACTTCCTGGATTCCTCCAAGATGTTCAAGGGCACCGTCGAGCCGGAGTTCCGCTCCCTCATGAACATCCCGTTCGTGACCGGGTCTGCTGACCTCGACAAGGAAGTCGTCGCCGCCACCAAGGCAGCCGGCTATGACAACCTCAAGGGCCACAAGTCCGTCGGCGGCCTGCGCGCTTCCATCTACAACGCCATGCCCAAGGAGGGCGTGGAAGCGCTCGTCGAGTTCCTCAAGAACTTCGAAGCCAACTACGGCAAATAAGAAAACCTACAAGGCGCGGCATATCCTGTCGCGCCTTATTTCACAGAACAAATATAAGGAGATTTTATCATGCGTATTCTCGTAACTGATGGAATGGACAAGACCGCAATGGCGCAGCTGCGTGAGGCAGGCCACGAGGTCGTCGAGCAGTTCTATGCTCCCGAAGAGCTGGGCGCGGCCCTGCGTGAGTTTGACGCAGTCGTCGTCCGCTCCAAGACCAAGGTTCGCGCGAACCACATCGACGAGGCCAAGGGCGGCAAGCTGAAGCTCATCATCCGCGGCGGTGTCGGCGTTGACAACATCGATGTCAAGTATGCAGAGGCCAACGGCATCACCGTCAAGAACACCCCGAAGGCTTCCTCCCAGTCCGTCGCAGAACTGGCCATGGGCCATATGTTCTCCTGCGCGCGCTACCTGTCCATCGCCGGTCACACCATGCGCGAGGGCAAGTGGGAAAAGAAGGCCTACGGCAAGGGCATTGAACTGCAGGGCAAGACCCTCGGCATCGTCGGCTTCGGCCGCATCGGCCAGCATCTGGGCGTCATGGCCAAGGCCATCGGCATGACTGTCATCGCCTTCGATATCTTCCACATCCCCGGCATCGAAGAGCAGCTGGGCATTCCCTATGTCGAGATGGACGAACTGCTTGCCAAGTCTGACTTCATCTCCGTCCATGCCCCGGCAGTTGACGGCGGCGCACTGATTAACGCAGAGCGCATCGCAAAGATGAAGGACGGCGTGTGCATCATCAATACCTCCCGCGGCACCAACGTCGACGAGGCCGCTCTGCTGGCCGCGCTCGAATCCGGCAAGGTCCGCGCCGCCGGTCTGGACGTCTACGCTGACGAGCCTGCCTCCAACTCCGCGCTGTACTCCCATCCGATGGTTTCCTGCACGCCGCATATCGGCGCTGCCACCGTCGAGGCGCAGAAGCGCATCGGCGCGGAGATCGTGGACATTATCACGAATTTCGGCAAATAATTTCAGTCATTTCGCACAAGGCATCCGCGCTTGTATTTCTGGCACGGATGCGATATGATAATTTTGAGCAATCTGCAAAAAGATCGCAATAGATTGGTACAATTTTTTTGAGGAGGATTTACCAAAATGAATGCTTATGTTGCCAGTGTCATCGACTATGTCAAGCAGGCACACGGGAATGAGCCTGAATTCGTTCAGACTGTAGAAGAGGTTCTCTCTTCCGTTTCCCCGATCATGGACGCGCATCCCGAATACGAGAAGGTTGACCTTCTGAAGAGAATGGTCGAGCCCGAAAGAATGTTCACGTTCCGCGTCTGCTGGATGGATGACAAGGGCGAATACCATACAAACCGCGGCTGGCGCTGCCAGTTCAACGGCGCCATCGGCCCGTACAAGGGCGGCCTGCGCTTCCAGAAGAACGTCTATGAAGGCATCATCAAGTTCCTCGGCTTCGAGCAGACCTTCAAGAACTCCCTGACGGGCCTGCCCATGGGCGGCGCAAAGGGCGGCTCCGACTTCGATCCTGCCGGCAAGTCCGACGCGGAGGTCATGCGCTTCTGCCAGAGCTTCATGACCGCTCTGTACCGCTACATCGGGCCGGACATCGACGTTCCCGCGGGCGACATGGGTGTCGGCGGCCGTGAGATCGGCTATATGTTCGGCCAGTACCGCAGACTCAAGGGTGTCTGGGAGAACGGTGTTCTGACCGGCAAGGGCATGAGCTACGGCGGCTCCCTGATCCGTCCGGAAGCAACCGGCTACGGCGCAGTTTACTATTTGCAGGAAGTCCTGAAGCATGAGAACGACACCATCGAGGGCAAGCGTCTTGCCATCTCCGGCTACGGCAACGTCGGCTGGGGCATCATGAAGAAGGCTGCCGAGTTGGGCGCGAAGGTCACCTATTTCGCAGGCCCCGACGGCTATATCCATGATCCGGACGGCGTCGTCGGCGAAAAGCTCGACTTCATCCTCGAGATGCGCGCAAAGGATCCGATGCACTGCAAGCCGTATGCCGACAAGTACGGCGTGGAATTTGTTCCGGGCGAAAAGTGCTGGGGCGTGAAGGACGTTGATGTCTATATGCCCGCTGCGACCCAGAACGACGTGCGCATGGAGTCCGCAGAAAAGATCGCCGCCTCCGGCGTCAAGTACTACATCGAGGTCGCCAACATGCCGACCACGAACGACGCTCTGAACTATCTGCGCGCGCAGAAGCACATGATCGTCGCTCCGTCCAAGGCTGTCAACGCGGGCGGCGTCGGCGTTTCCGGTCTTGAAATGAGCCAGAACTCCGAGCGTCTGGTCTGGACGGCTGAGGAAGTCGATGCGCAGCTGCACAAGATGATGAAGAACATCCACAAGGTCAGCGCAGAGGCTGCCGAAGAGTACGGCCTCGGCTACGATCTGGTTGCGGGCGCCAACATCGCCGGCTTCAAGAAGGTCGCACAGGCCATGTACGAGCAGGGCGTGTTCTGATCTATTTCCATTCCATACACAGCAGCCCCAGCGGTTTTCGCCGCTGGGGCTGTTCCATTCTTTTCAGTGCAGCACTGGCGCGGGAACGTCAAAGGCTCCCCTTTGCATAAAGGGGAGCCTTTTGTATGTGTCTATAGCCTTATCTTCGGTCATTTCATCTGCGCGATATCGCAGACGATCTCGACGCACTTGTCAACGCCGAGCGTGCCGCTGTCGAGGCAGACATCGTAATTCTCGGCCTCGCCCCAGTTGCGGTTGGTGTAATGCTTGTAATAGACCTTGCGCTTGCTGTCCTTCTCCTGCAGGCGCTTTTCCATGGGCTTGCTCGTCTCGCCGTAGCGTTCGCGCACGCGGGCGGCGCGGTGGGCCATGTCGGAGTGGATGAAAATGTGCAGGCAGTCCGGCTGATCCTTCAGGATGAAGTCGGCGCAGCGGCCGACGATAACGCACGGACCCTTGCTGGCAAGATCGCGGATGACGTTCGTCTGGCAGACGTAGAGCTTATCCGACACGGACATGGTATCGACCAGACCCATCGGGTGCGAGGAGACGGCAATATTAAACAGGAAGCTGCTGGTGACGGAGGCGTATTCGCCGATCTCCTCGATGAACTCATGCGAGAAGCCGCTTTCTTTGGCGACCTTGTCGACCAGCTCCTTGTCATAATAGGGGATGCCGAGCTTCTCAGCCACCGCCTTGCCGATGCTTCGTCCGCCGCTGCCAAACTGGCGGCTGATGGTGATGACCTTATTTGTCATAGGAATTCCCCCTTTATTTTGGTGGCTTCATTATACACCAAAATCGGCGGGTTGACAAATAAAAATTTTGTGCGCAGCAATCGCCCGCCCCAAGGTTCGGTTACAGATACGGCCGCATATCCTTGACCAGCTGGTCCTCCAGCCGGATGAGCGACTGGGCGAGGCCCCGCGCGTCCTCGTCCGCTGTGGGGTACTGGTTGCAGTAGCGGGCGAGCGACTTGATGCCCATCGAGCAGCCGGTCGAGATGAGATCGGCTGTCGTCGCGTCTCCGGGCTTCATGGAAAGCATCGCCTGCGTTTTCAGATACGACATGGCGCGCGCAGCCGGGTCTGCGCGCTTCGGCTCCTTGCCCTGGCGGCGCAGCCGGTCCTCCGCCTGTGCGGCAAGCTGCTCGTGCTGGCGCTTGCTGTCAAGCAGGCGCTTTTGCAGCGGGCCCTCCGCGCTGTTTTTCAGCACATCCTCCAGCGAACGGATGGCCATATCCGTCCCCGCCGCGCACTCCGACAGCAGATGCAGGGTATCTTCGTTCATATACATCTCCTCCTTCTGCGAGTATTGTGTTCCAAAATAGAAAAAAGTATGATACAATACGAAAAAAGGAGGCGCTGCTATGCGTATGGAACGGACGGTCCGCGAGATCGCGGGCGATTATGCCGTGCTGGAAAACGAGACAGGCGGCACAACGGAGGTCGCGCTGGCGCTGCTGCCGGACGGCATTGCCGAGGGCACGGTGCTGATTTTTGAAAATTTTGAATACCGCATAAAGGAGAATATGCCATGATCCGTCATATCGTCATGTGGAAATTCCGCGAGGGAGAAGCGGAAAACCGCGAAAAATTCCTGTCTGGCCTGCAGGCGCTGGACGGCGTGATCCCGGAGATCCGCCATATGGAGATCCACCGCAGCTGCAAGCCCGGCAATCCCTACGACGCCTGTCTGATCGCCGATTTTGACGATCTGGACGCGCTGTCCCGTTACAAAAACGACCCGCGCCATGTTGCGGTGTCCACGCTCTGCAAGTCCATCCGCGAATCGCGCGGCGCGATCGACTACGAGCTGTAAGCCCGGTATATCGATTTACCGTTTCAGGAGGGAGCTTCATGAAGACCAAACATATTCAGAAGCAGCTGGATTTCTTCGTCCGCGATAAGGCGCACCATGCCTACCGCAAGCCCGCAGGGGACGCGCACGCGCTGGCCGCAGAGCTTGCGGCGCAGGGGCTTGACGATATGCAGCGCTCGGTCGCACGGCTGCGCTATGTGCTGGCGCAGGAAACGCCCGTCGTTTTCCCGGATGAGCGCATCACGCTGCTGCGCACCGTGCGCACCATTCCGGAGATCCACACAGAAGAAGAGGACAGGCAGCTGCACGAGACGCACGCGTTCCATGAAAACGGCCGCGTATTCAATATGTGCCCCGATTACGGGATGCTGATGGCGGACGGCTTTACGAAAAAGGCCGAAAAGATTCGCACGCAGCTGGAAAAGGCAGAAACGGCGGAGCAGAAGGAATTTCTGCAGGCCATGCTGGACGTGCTTTCCATCGTGACGGACTTCGCCGCGCGCTACCGCGAGGAGGCGCTGCGCGTAGGCAACCAGACGGTTGCGGACACGCTTTCCAAGATCCCCGCCAACGCGCCCAAGACGCTTCTCGAAGCGCTGCAGTTCCTGCGCCTGCTGCATTACGCCATGTGGTGCAACGGCAACTATCACAATACCATCGGCCGTATCGACCAGTTCCTGTACCCCTATTACCGGCACGATCTGGACGCAGGGCTTCTGACAAAGGACGGGGCGCTTGAGCTGCTGGAGGAGTTTTTCGTCTCCTGCAACCGCGACAGCGACCTTTACATCGGCATCCAGCAGGGCGACAACGGGCAGACCATCGTACTGGGCGGCTCGAACGAAGACGGCTCCGACGCGTATAACGACCTGTCCGAGCTGTGCCTGATCGCCAGCCGCGAGCTGTGCCTCATCGACCCCAAGGTCAATCTGCGCGTACACAAAAACACGCCGCTGTCCGTCTATGAGCTTGCCACGACGCTCACACAGAAGGGCCTCGGCTTCCCGCAGTATACGAACGACGAGATTGTCATTCCCGCGCTGCTGCGCTGGGGCTATGAGAAGCAGGACGCGTATAACTACACGCTGGCCGCCTGCTGGGAGATCCTTGTGACGGGATATATGGATCTTGTCAACTGGGACAGCCTGAACTTCCTCAAGACCGTGCAGGACGCCTGCGAGTATCTGCCGGAGTGCAAAACATATGAAGACTTCGCGGCGCTTGTGAAGCAGAATATCGAGGCGCAGGCCGGGGCGCTCATGGCGGAGACGAAAAACGTCTATAAAGAGCCGTCGCCCCTTGTGAGTCTCATGTGCCCGGACTGCCTCGAAAAGATGCGCGATATCTCGAAGCCCGGCAAGTATAATAACTACGGCTTCCACGGCGACGGGCTTGCCACAGCCGCCGATTCCATGGCCGCTGTACGCAAATACGTCTACGACGAGAAGACCTTCACGCCGGAAACCATGCTCGCCATGCTGCACGCCGATTTCAAGGGCTATGAGCGCGAACAGAATATGCTCCGCTACGAAGGCCCGAAGTTCGGCAACGACGATGATTTTGTCGATTCCATCGCCGTGCAGCTGCTCGACTGGTATGCCGACGCGCTGGAAGGGAAGAAAAACGACCGCGGCGGCTGCTTCCGCGCGGGCACGGCCTCGGCCATGTATTATATCTGGCATTCGAAGGACGCGCCTGCCTCGCCCGATGGCCGCAGCGCGCATGAGGCGCTGCCCTGCAACTACTCGCCATCCCTCTTTGCCCGCTGCGAAGGCCCGATCTCCATCATCAAATCCTTCGCCAAGCCGCATCTGACGCGCGTGGCAAACGGCGGCCCGCTGACCGTCGAGCTGTCCGACACCATGTTCCGTAATGAGGACGCCATCCGCAAATGCGCCATGTTCGTCAAGAGTTTCATGGACATGGGCGGACACCAGATGCAGATCAACGCCGTCAACCGCGACAGGCTCCTTGACGCGCAGAAGCACCCGGAGAATTACCGCAACCTCATCGTGCGCGTCTGGGGCTGGAGCGGCTACTTCGTTGAGCTGAACGAGGTCTATCAGAACCATATCATCAAGCGCTCGGAAATGAGCCTGTAATACCGAAAGAAAGGAAGCATCACTATGCTGAAAGCACTGAAAGAACAGGTATTGAAAGCCAATCTGGCCCTGCCGAAGCACGATCTTGTCACCTTTACCTGGGGCAACGTCTCCGCCATCGACCGCGAAAGCGGCCTGATCGCCATCAAGCCGTCGGGCGTGGAGTACGATGAGATGACCGCCGACGACATCGTGCTCGTGAGTCTGGAGACCGGCGAGCGCGTCGAGGGCCGTCTCAAGCCCTCGTCCGACACGCCGACGCACGTAGAGCTGTACCGGGCCTTCCCGTCCATCGGCGGCATTGTCCACACGCACAGCCGCTGGGCGACCAGCTTTGCGCAGGCCGGCGCCGGCATCGACGCCATGGGCACCACGCAGGGCGATTATTTCTACGGCCAGATCCCCTGCACCCGCAGCATGACGCCGGAGGAGATCAAGGACGCATATGAAAAGAACACCGGCCTTGTCATCATCGAGGAATTCAAGCGCCGCGGCATCGACCCGGCACAGGTTCCCGCCGTGCTCGTCCACAACCACGGCCCGTTCACCTGGGGCAAGGACGCGGACGAGGCGGTCTACCACGCCGTTGTGCTTGAAGAGGTCGCGTTCATGAACTTCCACGCCAAACTGCTGAACCCCGCCGCAGGCCCCATGCCGCAGGTGCTGCTCGACAAGCATTACCTGCGCAAGCACGGCGCGAACGCCTATTATGGACAGGGCTGAGGCGCAGAAGGCGCTGCAGGCCTGCATCGCAGATGAGCAGACCTATCAGTTCACGAGCTTTTCCCACCGCGACGCGTGGGAGCTTGGCCATGCGCTGGTGGACGCGTGCGAAAAGATGGGCGCGCCGCTTGCCGTGGAGATCGAGATCAATCACGTGATCGTCTTCCGCTATTACCCGGACGGCACGGGCGCATATCACGAGCAGTGGCTGCGGCGCAAGCGGAACCTCGTCAACCTGCTTGAAAAAAGCTCCCAGCGCGCGTATTACGAGCTGGAGGTCAATTGCGAGGATCAGGAACGCGACTGGCGGCTGCCGCGCAGTGACTACGCCGCGTGCAGCGGCGCGTTCCCCATCCGCATCCGCGGCGGAAGCGTCATCGGCGTCGCCGCTGTTTCCGGCCTCCCGGACCCCGGCGACCAGACCGCCCTTCTGAACGGCCTGCGCGCTTATTTTGAAGCGCATTTATAAGGCTTATTCTATGCGCTGTCACAGAGACTTCTGTATCCTGCACAGTTCAGCGCGCGCTGAATTCTGCGGCAGAATCCCTCCGCTATTGACGCGCCGACAGAACAAACGGCTCCCGTATGCAGCTGCATACGGGAGCCGTTGGCTATATGGATAAGCTGCTGCTGTCGTTGCAGCAGCGCCTCATAGGGGATCTGAAGCGCTTCGTGGAGCGCTTTTCATTCATCGGGATAAACGCTGCGCTGGCCGCATTCGATTTTGCCAATGCACTGCGGGTCAGATCACAGCCTGCAGGCTGTGCCTTTGCCGCAAGCTGCTCCTGCGTCATGCCCCGCGCAAGCCGTGCGGCCCGGATCGCCGCGCCGACGGCCTTACTGTATTCCAAATCCATGCGAATATCATCCTTGCTCTTAATATGCCGAAAAATCCGCCGTGGAGCGGATTTTTTGGTTTGCAGATCACTCGGCAAGCTGCCACATGAGTTGGGCCAGAAGGTTCGTGATGGTTTCCATGTCGTCTGCGGGGATGTACTCAAAGCGGCCGTGGAAGTTTTCGCCGCCGGTGCACAGGTTCGGGCAGGGGAGGCCCTCAAAGGACAGGCGTGCGCCGTCCGTGCCGCCGCGGATGGGGACGATCTTCGGCGTGACACCGACGGATTGCATCGCCTTTTTCGCGTTCTCGATCAGGAACATACACGGGGCGATCTTCTCCTTCATGTTGTAATAGCTGTCGCGTAGCGTGAGCGCTGCGGTGCCTGCGCCGTAGCGGCGGTCAATTTCCGCGCAGGCTTTTTCCATGACGGCCTTGCGCGCTTCAAATTTCGCGCGGTCGTGGTCGCGGATGATGTATTGCAGCTCCGCCTGCTCCGTCTCGCCGCGCATGGCGACAAGATGATAAAAGCCCTCGTAATTTTCCGTGTAATACGGCGTTTCGAGCGACGGAAGCAAACCGTGCAGTTCCATGGCGACAAGTGCGGCGTTGACCATCTGGCCCTTCGCAGAGCCGGGATGGATGGACTTGCCGCAGATCTCGATCTTCGCGCTGGCCGCGTTGAAGTTCTCATATTCCAGCTCGCCGAGCGCGCCGCCGTCAACGGTGTAAGCGTAGTCTGCGCCGAAGCCCGCCACATCAAACCGGTCGGCACCGCGGCCGATCTCCTCGTCGGGCGTAAAGGCGAGTTTGACGGTTCCATGCGGCTTTTCGGATGTAAGCAGCAGCTGTGCGGCGGACAGAATTTCCGCCACGCCTGCCTTATCGTCTGCGCCGAGCAGCGTCGTGCCGTCCGTGACGATCAGGCGCTTGCCGACGGAATTTTTCAGCTGCGGATATTCTGCTGGAGAAAGCATGATGTTCTTCTCTTCGTTCAGCATCACGTCGCCGCCGTCATAGGGCTCGGTGATGCGCGCGCGGATGTTCTCGCCCGGTGCGTCGGGCGAGGTGTCCATGTGGGCGATGAGGCCATAGACGGGGATTTTTTTGTCACAGTTCGCGGGCACGGTGCCGTAGACGTAGCCGTCCTTGTCGACGTGCGCGTCTGCAATGCCCATGTCCTGCATCTGGCGGACAAGCTCCTGTGCAAGTGCAAGCTGCCGCGCGGTGGACGGGCACGTCTCGGACGCTTCGTCCGAGGTCGTGGGATAGGAAACGAGCTTCAAAAAGCGTTCAACGACTGTCATGTGTGTGTTCTCCTTTGTGTCAGTATTGGAAAATGCTTCCGCCGACAAACTCGCGCACGATGGAGTCGCGCGGGACATACGGCGTATCGAGCGGCGGCAGGCTCCGCACCACGTCCATCAGGACGGTCAGGCCGTGCTCCGCAATAAACGCGTCGTCCAGATCGGACGCGAACTGTGGGATCTGGCGCAGGTATTTTGCCAGAATGCACAGCTCGTAATCGTGGAACGAGTCGATGTGGATGGAGGCGTTGGGTTTGTTGGGCGCGATATACTTCTGTTCGCCCGCGTTGACGGATTCGGCGCGGAGGATCGTGTCGCGCAGGGAATTGCCGCGGCCCTGATAATTGCGGATCATGCGGCGCGCCACGCGCACCTGCTCGGGGTGGATGATGCGGTCGCCGGGCGTGATGATACGCGTTCTGGGCGCGACGTAAATGCCGGTGGCGCGGTCGCGGATGGGATCGAAGAGCAGGGGATTGAGCATATGGATGCCCTCGGCGATGATCACAGCCTCGCGGCTGCCCTGCATGGGGGTGTAGCCGCCGGTGCGGTTGTTGGGAAAGTCGTACCACGGCACCTGCACCGTCTCGCCGTTCGACAGCCGGTCGATGGTGTCAAGCAGCAGCTCCCGGTTGACGCACAGGGGCGACTCCCAGTCGGTCAAGTCCTTTGGCCGCTCGGAGAGCGGCAGAAAGAAATTGTCCATGCTCAGCAGGCAGACCTTGACGCCCAGATTTTCGAGATACGCCTGCAGGCGCATCGCCGTCGTCGTCTTGCCGGAGCCGGAGGGGCCGGTCAGGCAGACGAAGGGCTTGCGCGGCTGTGCGCTCAGGATCGCGGCGGCGGCGGAGCTGATCTTGTCGTGAAAGACTTCCTCACAGCGCAGAACGAACTGCGTCTGGTTCCGCATGGCATAGACAACGTCTTCAATGTCAATAACTCGCATTTTCTTCCTCCTTATGCGCGTTCCACCGCGCCATCATGCGGCGGTAGATCAGAACAAAGCAGAGCACGTGCACCGCGCTCGTCACGACCCAGCTGACAGGGTAGGACAGATACAAAACGTCAAGCGTGTGGTGCGTCTGGAAGATCGTGTAGATCCAGATGATGCGCAGCACGCACGCACCGAAGATCGTCACGACCATCGGCATCCAGCTCCGGCCAAGCCCGCGCACCATGCCGCAGCACGTCTCCATGATGCCGCAGACGAAATAGGTCATGCCCATATACGTCACGCGCACCATGCCGCTGGCAATGACGGAGGCATAGGCCGGGTCGTCCTTTGCAATGTAAATGCCGAGCAGCGGCTGGCCGAAGAAGTACAGCAGCGCGCACATCGGCACGCCGATGAGCAGCACGGTCAGAATGCAGTCGCGGTAGACGGGCTTGATGCGCTCCGGCTTGCCCGCGCCGAGATTCTGGCTGGTAAAGGTCATGGAGGCGTGATAAACGGAGTTGCAGGCCGTATAAATGAACGAGTCGAGATTGCCTGCCGCCGTGTTCGCCGCGACCACGTCCGCGCCGAAGGAGTTGATCGAGGACTGGATCATGACATTGGAAATATTGAAGATCACGGACTGAAGACCCGCCGGCAGGCCGATCTGGATCATGCGCAGGGCCTCGTCCGGGTAAAAGCGGAGTTTTTTGAGTTCCAGCTGCGCGCAGCCCTCCAGCCGCATCAGGCAGACGAGCACGAGCGCCAGCGCGAGATACTGTGAGACGACCGTCGCAATCGCGACGCCCGCCACGCCGAGACGGCAGACGATCACGAAGAACAGATTCAGCAGCACATTGACCGTGCCGGAAACGGACAGGAAGAAAAACGGCTTTTTTGTGTCGCCGAAGGCCCGCAGCACCGCCGCGCAGAAGTTATACAGAAGCGAGGCGGGCACGCCGATGAAGTAAATTTGCAAATACCGGTCGGACAGGGGCAGAACGTCCTCCGGCGTATCCATCAGGCGGAGCAGGGGACTGGCCAGGAAAAAGCCCAGCAGGAAGACCACGACGCCAAGCCCAAGCCCCAGCACGACCGAGGTGTGCACGGAGCGGGAGACGCGCTCGTCATCCCGGCAGCCGAGATAGCGGGCGACAAGGATATTGACGCCGACGGAAATGCCGATGAACGCGCCGATGAGCAGGTTGATAAGCGACGTTGTCGCGCCGACGGCGGCAAGGGCCGTGCTGCTGTCAAATTTGCCGACGACAATGACGTCGGCGGCGTTGAACAGCAGCTGTAAAATGCCGGTCAGCGCCAGCGGGACGGAAAAGCGGATGATCTGCGGCAGGGGTCTGCCCTCGGTCATCACGATCGAATTTGCTTTTGTTGCTGCCATGGGGATGGTGCCCTCCTATTTCTCTTTCAGAGTGTCAAAAAATGCGAGCCACGGTTCAGCCTGCGGCGGGTCATGCGCGAAGACGAGGCGTTCATTCGTCTGCGGGTGGAAAAACGCGATTTGATACGACCAGAGGCCGAGCGGGCCGTCTGACTGTGCGCCGTATTTCCGGTCGCCGCAGAGCGGCAGGCTGCGGGAGGAAAACTGCGCGCGGATCTGATGCGTCCTGCCGGTTTCCAGCCGGATACGCACAAGCGCGCGCCCGTCCTTCACGCCAAGCACCCGGTACGAAAGCCGGGCAGGCCGTGCGTCCGGACCGGGGGTGTGCGTGACGAAGGTTTGCTTTCTCGCCGCATCGCGCGCGAGAAGATCGGCCAGAACGCCCTCCGGCGCGTCCGGAATCCCCTCCAATACGGCGAGATAGTCCTTTTCAAATGTATGCGCCTGCACCTGCCGGGACAGGATGCTGTCAGCCATGCGCGACCGGGCGTAGACCATCACGCCGCCCACGGGCCGGTCGAGCCGGTGCACGACGCGCACGCAGCCGGTTTCGTCCTCTCCCAGCGCCCGGCGCAGCAGCTCCGGCATACCGCCCGGCTCGTCAGTGGACAAAACGCCCGCAGGCTTGAGACAGACGACGATTCGATTGTCGGTGTATAAAAGCTCCATTTGCGGTTCCTATGGCGGGTGATTTGTGAGGTGATGCACGGGCGCGTGCATCTATGCTCAAGTTATTATAGTATAGCACGCTTTCCCCGTTTCGTCACGCAGTTTTGCGCACGGGATAAAAAATGTCTTAAAAATTCTTAATTCTGCCCGGAAGCTTGCGGAAGTGTGATATAATAGCGCCACAAAAAGGAGGGAGCAGCCATGGAAGAGGCGATCCGCATTCTGGTGGTAGACGACGAGCCGGATATCCGGCGTATCTGCCGGATCTTGTTGGAGACGGGCGGTTATACCGTGTTGGAGGCCGCGACGGGCGCGGAGGCGGTCGAGCAGGTCCGGCAGCACCCGGAGCTTGATCTTATTTTAATGGATCTCATGATGCCGGAGCTGGGCGGCTATGACGCGTGCAGCCGCATCCGGTCGTATTCCACAGCCCCGGTCCTGTTTCTGACCGCCAAGACGCAGGAGGGCGACAAGCGCCGCGCGTATGATTCCGGCGGCGACGATTTTCTCGCCAAGCCGTTTTCCCACGCGGAGCTGATGATGAAGGTCGAGTCGCTGCTGCGGCGCTACCGGGTGTATAAGAGCAAATCGAGCGGGCGGACGCTCCGGCCCGGCATCGTGCTCGACGAGGAAAACCGCCGCGTACTGGTAAACGGCCAGCCGCTGGAGCTGACAGAGACGGAGTTTTCCATTCTCCACTGCCTGGCGGAGAACCGGGGCCGCGTCGTGCCGGTGCGCACGATCTATGAGACGGTCTGGCATGAGACATATATGCCGGCGTCAAACAATACCGTGATGGTGCATATTGTGAACCTGCGCAAGAAGCTGGAGGAGGATCCGGCGAATCCGCGCCTGATCCGCACCGTCTGGGGAAAGGGCTATCAGATTGACTGAAAAGAAGAAGCATTTTGTTTCGCTGAGCGTCAAGCCGCTGTTTGTGCTGCTGCTGGGGCTGGTACTGGGTGTGTGCGTCTGCCTGCTGGCGAACTTCACCGGCGAGCAGATCATCGAACGCAGCTATATGAGCGACAAGGCTGTTTTGAAGCGCACGAACAGGGCTGCGCAGGAGTTCCAGTCCTTTGTGCGGCAGAACAGCATCTCCACGCGCGACACGGATATGCTGGCCCGCTGGGGCGAGTCGAGAAAAAACTATTATATCATGCTCTACCACGACCAGCGGCAGATCCTCGAGATCGGCTGGTGGGGCGCGGACAGCGCGGCGGTCGACGCGTATTCGCTCAAGGAGCAGACGGCCAGCGTCGTCTATCCCATCGTGTTCCGCGACGGCACGTTTTACGCCGTGATCTATGATAATTCCGATTCCGGGCTCTACGATCTGTTGTGGATCGTTTCGCTGCTGCTGGGCTGCGCGGTTCTGGCGTTGACGCTGCTGGCGTATAACCGCCGCGTCGCGCGCAGAGTCGTCGCCGTCTCGCAGGAGGTGCAGTCTATCGGCGCGGGCAATCTCTACTTGCAGCTGGAGCCGAAGGGCTGCGACGAGATCTCACAGCTGACAGCCAGCGTCGAGCAGATGCGCCTGTCGCTCCTGCGCAAGACCAGCGAGGAGCAGCGTGCCCTGCAGCAGAACAGCGACCTCATCACCGCCATGTCGCACGACATCCGCAACCCGCTTACCGCGCTGCTCGGCTATCTCGATCTTGCGAAAAACGGGCAGTACCGCTCGGAAGACGAGCTGCAAAGCTATCTGGACGCCGCCTACGGCAAGGCCGAGCAGCTCAAGACGCTGACGGATGAGCTGTTCCGGTATTCGCTGCTGTTTGGATGCAAGGAGCTGCCCATGCAGATGGAAATCTATGACGCGCGGCTGCTTCTGGAGCAGCTGCTGGGCGAGAGCCGTGTCCAGCTGCAGCAGCAGGGCTTTATGGTGCAGCTGCTGCTGCCGCAGCAGGAGGTGCAGATCGAGGCCGACGTGATGTATCTGAAGCGGGTGCTCGACAATCTCTTCGACAACATCCGCAAATATGCCGACCCCGCCCAGTCTGTCGCCATCGCCGCCCTGATCGAAGACGGCGCGCTGCACATCTGCCTGTCGAACAGCGTGAACCCCGCCTCCGGCCGCATCGAGTCCAATAAGATCGGCCTGCGCACCTGTGCAAAGATCATGGCCCAGATGGCCGGCGGCTTCAAGCGCTACACGGAAAACGGAAAATTTACCGCCGAGGTCATCCTGCCTATCCAGGCAGAGACAATGCCGTCGGAGTAAAGCGGCAGACTGTCAGATTTGCGCAGCACCCTGTAGGGGCCGATGCCTACATCGGCCCGGCAGAATGCACCAATTTTACGGGAATCTCCGGCGAATTCGCGGTTGTCCAACGGGTCGATGTGGGCATCGACCCCTACAATCGAATGCGCGGAAACCTACGAATTCGCCGACAATCCACTGCATTCCGCCGGGTGCAGGCAAAGTCAGTTCTTAAAAAAATATGAAAAATGCAACGCCGGGCTTTCTTTTGCGTCTTTGTTTTGGTATGATACAGACGGCAAGATAGGCCGCCTGTACCGTGCGTCAGCACAAGATATAGATTATGGACATTGGGCATGAATGAAAAGGAGTATTACATGAAAACAAAACGGATGCTTGCGCTGCTGCTTGCGGCGCTGATGATCGTGGGCCTGTTTGCGGGCTGCTCGAAGGACGGGACAAAGGACCCCGGCAAGACCGATCCGGGCAATTCTCTGATCGACCAGACCAAGCCCTCCCAGACAACGGCAAAATACGCCTATAAGGCCGATTATCTCGACCTGACCATGCCGGACGGCGTGCAGTACCTCAACCAGATCTGCGCTGCCGGAACGACGCTCTATGCCTCGGTCGGCATGCAGGGCGAGGAGATCACCAACACCGACCCCACTACGGGCGAAACCTGGTCGTATTACAACACGCGGCTGTCCATGCTCACCATCGACCCCGATACAGGTACCTGCACGGAACTGACCAATCTGGATCTGCCGCAGGTTCCGGAGGGCGCGGACGGCAGCGTCGACTGCTATAACATGATCGGCTCGGACGACGGGACACTCTGGATGCTTGTCAATGTCTACGCCACGCAGTTTGACCTGCCCGACGACTTTGACCCTGAAACGGAGAGCAGATGGGATTACCCTTCCACGGACGTGGGCGGCTCTTATCTGGTGCACGTTGCTGCCGACGGCAGCACGATCGCCAGCCTCGACCTTTCCGACACGAACAACGAGGACAACGAGGACGGCATGAGCGGCAACCTCAGCTCCTTCGCTGTCGACGCCGCCGGCAATCTCTACGTCAGCGACTATAATAATATTTACGTCCTCGATGCAGAGGGCAACGTGCAGTTCAAGCTCGACGGCAGCCAGTATAACGGCAGTCTGTGCCGGCTGAACGCACAGCAGGTTGGCGTTATGTGGTACAATTACACGGACGACGTGAATGCCGCCGATGAAAACGGCCAGTACTTCGTCCCCATCGATCTGGAAACGAAGGATTGGGGCGAGAAGGTCAAGCTGCCGTCCAACGTGTGGAGCATCTTCCCGGGCGACGATGCCTATGACTTCTACTACGCCTACAATAATAACATCTATGGCTATGCCGCCAAAACGGACACGAAGGAGAAGCTCGTCGACTGGCTGGCCTGCGACGTTGACACCAACAATATGTCGGGCTATGCCATGCTCTCCGACAGCCGCGTGGCCGCCCTCATGCAGGACTGGAGCACCGACCCCACGACCTATCAGCTGATCGTCCTGCACCGTGTGGACGCGTCTGAGATCAAGGAAAAGAAGGTTCTGACGCTCGCGTGCATGTATCTCGACTGGAACCTGCGCAGCATGATCGTCGAATACAACAAGACGAACGACGAGTACCGCATCAATGTCGTCGACTACAGCGAGTACGCGACCGACGACGATTACAACGCTGGCGTCACCAAGCTCACCACCGAGATCATCAGCGGCAGCGTGCCGGATATCTTCCTGACCAGCAATCTGCCGATTGATAAGTACGCCGCCAAGGGCGTCATCGCCGACCTCAATACCTTCATGGACGGCGGAAACGGCCTGAGCCGTGACTATTTTGTCCCACAGGTCATGAGTGCGCTGGAAAAGGACGGCAAGCTCTATGAGCTGCCCACCAGCTTCTCCGTGCAGACGGCCTACGCGCTGTCTTCCATCGCGAGCCAGTATGACACATGGAACGTCGCTGCCGTGCAGGACGCCATGACACAGCTGCAGGAGGGCGCGACGGTCTTCTCCAACGGCTGGACGAAGAACACGGCTCTGTCGAACTGCCTGTCCCGCAACCTGTCTGCTTTCGTCGACTGGACGACGGGCAAGTGCGAGTTTGACTCCGAGGCGTTCCAGCAGCTGCTGGCCTTCTGCAATTCCTTCCCGGCAGAAACCAGTGACGGTGACGGCGCGATTGCTTATGCCTCCTCCGCCGATATCGCCGTTGACGACGCGATGTGGGACTCCGACGCGACCCGCATCACGAACGGCAAGCAGCTCATGTCGACGATCGGGATGTACAGCTTTGACTCCTATATCTGGAACGTCTACGCGATCCGCGACAAGATCACCTTTACCGGATATCCGACCGAGGACGGCTCCGGCAGCTCGTTCGAGCTTCAGATGCCGATGGCCATTTCCTCCGTCACGAAATACCCCGACGCCGCGTGGGACTTCGTCTGCTCGATCATCAAAAAGATGAACACGATAGACGAGGACAATTACTATTACGGTTTCCCCATCAGTCAGGCCGCGTTTGACGCAGAAATGACCGACATCATGACCGAGCAGTACCAGCTGGACGAAAACGGCGAACAGGTCGACTGGGACGGCGACGGTGAGCCCGACAAGGCTATCCTGGGCAGCTATGAGACCATGGAAAACGGCGAAACGGTCTATAAGGATGTCTATGCGCTGACGCAGGAGGACATTGACCAGATCCTGGGCGTGATCAACAGCACGCGGAGCGTCTATGACTACGATCAGGAGATCCTCGACATCATCACCGATGAGGTCGCCGCCTACTTCGCCGGAGACAAGGATGTTCAGACCACTGCCAGCATGATCCAGAGCCGCGTGAACCTGTACGTACAGGAGCAGCGGTAAAACAACAAAAAAGCTCCCCTTGCCGCGCCTAACGCGGCAAGGGGGAAGCAACTGCGAAACAGCTTTTGTAGGGGCCGATGCCCACATCGGCCCGTTGGGAAGCTGCGAATTAGCCGAAGGTTTCCGTTAAAAACAGTGCATTCTGCGCGGGCCGATGTGGGCATCGGCCCCTACAAACAAGTGCGTAAGTACATGCGGATTTCCCACCCAGAAATGAAAATGCCGATAAATTCCGATTGAGATTCAGTCGGGAGTTATGAGCATTTTCCAACGCAAAGGAGACGCAGACTGTGCAAAAGCTTTCTCTCCGGTCGCGCGGGAAATATGAAACAAGACCGTCCGGGAAAGGGCTTTGGACGCGGATGAACAACAAGGTGCGCGATTTTCTCGCGTCCATGTGCTTCTCCGGGCCGAGCTTTCTCGGCATGCTGGCGTTTTATATTATCCCGTTCCTGATCGTCGTCTACTATTCCTTCACCGCGGGTCTGACCGACCACAGCTTCGCGGGTCTCAAAAACTATATCAACGTCTGGCAGAACGGCGCGTTCAAGATCGCGGTCAAAAACACGTTCACGTTTACCGGCCTTTCCGTGCCGCTGGCGGTTGTGCTGTCTTTGGGACTGGCGCTGATGCTCGAGGCGCGCATTCCGCTCAAGAGCGAGTTCCGCACGTTTTTCCTCAGCCCCATGATGGTGCCCATCGCGTCCATCATCCTCATCTGGCAGGTGCTGTTCCACTATAACGGTGTCGTGAACGAATTTCTCGCCGTGTTCGGCGCGGACAAGATCGACTGGCTGAAATCAGATTACTGCATGGTTGTCATCGTCGTGCTGTTTTTGTGGAAGAACCTCGGCTACAACATGATCCTGTTCATGGCCGCGCTCAGCAATATCCCGCGCGAGCTGCTCGAGGTCGCGGAGGTCGAGGGCGCGTCGGCGGCCTATCAGTTCTTCCACATCAAGCTCCGCTATCTCTCGCCGACGGTTCTGTTCGTGACGATCCTGTCCATCATCAACTCGTTCAAGGTCTTCCGGGAAATTTATCTTCTGACCGGCAATTACCCCTACGACGGGCTTTACATGATGCAGCATTTCATGAACAATATGTTCAATTCCGCCGACTATCAGCGGCTTTCCGCCGCGGCGGTGCTGCTGGCAATCGTGATCGTCATTCTCATTGCGCTTTTGTTCTTTGTGGAGAACATCTTCGGAAAGGACGTGGAGGGATGAGAAAGAAAAAACGGTACTTTTCCCGGGCAACGTGCTTTGTGCTCTGCGCGGTGTTCGCGCTGCTGTTTCTGCTGCCGACGGTTCTGACGATCACGAATTCGTTCATGACCCAGAGCGAGATCACAGCCAGCTACGGTCAGGTCTTCGAGAACGCCAACGACGGCAAGAGCTATATCTCCAAGACCA
>OMAE01000238.1_pt1 | contig 19971 bp, 11 predicted proteins | sample 1673701 | NCBI WGS metagenome assembly OMAE01 (sample SAMEA103958123, study PRJEB25191) | human gut metagenome | reverse complement strand
CACCGATTCCGAGATCGTGTTCACCGATAAGGACGAAACGCAAGTCTACAAAACCGGCGAAATGAACGATCCGACCCTGACAGAGCGCCTTTATGCATCGGGAGCGACCTTTACCCGCAACATTGAAAAGGGAATGTCGCCGCTGATGAGCTTTCTTCTGACCGTCATTCTGCCGATCGTGATATTCATCGCACTGGGGCAGTATATGGCAAAGAAGATGATGTCACAGGCGGGCGGACCGAATGCCATGGCATTCGGCATGGGCAAGAGCAACGCCAAGGTCTATGTCCCGTCCACGGACGGCATCCGATTTTCCGATGTCGCCGGTGAGGACGAGGCTAAGGAAAATCTCGCAGAGATAGTCGATTACCTGCATAATCCCCAAAAATATTCCGATGTCGGTGCATCGATGCCAAAGGGCGTGCTGCTTGTAGGCCCTCCGGGAACGGGCAAGACCATGTTGGCAAAGGCTGTTGCCGGCGAGGCAGAGGTACCATTTTTCTCCATGTCCGGCTCGGAATTTGTAGAAATGTTCGTCGGCATGGGCGCATCTAAGGTGCGCGACCTGTTCAGGCAGGCCAAGGAGAAAGCACCCTGTATCGTTTTCATCGACGAGATAGACGCCATCGGCAAAAAGCGTGACGGTCAGCTCGGCGGAAACGACGAGCGTGAGCAGACGTTAAACCAGCTGCTGACCGAGATGGACGGCTTTGAGGGCAACAACGGCGTCATCATTCTGGCGGCAACGAACCGTCCCGAGTCGCTTGACCCCGCATTGACCCGCCCCGGCCGCTTTGACCGCCGTGTCCCTGTGGAGCTTCCAGACCTTGCAGGTCGTGAAGCCATCCTCAAGGTGCATGCAAAGAAAATAAAGGTAGGAGACGATGTGGACTTCCACACCATCGCCCGCATGGCCTCCGGCACCTCGGGCGCAGAGCTTGCAAACATCATAAACGAGGCTGCTCTCCGTGCCGTGCGCAGCGGACGCACCGTTGTGCAGCAGGCAGATCTTGAGGAGAGCATCGAGGTCGTCATTGCCGGCTATCAGAAGAAAAACGCCATCATGACCGACAGCGAAAAGAAGGTCGTTGCATACCACGAGATAGGCCATGCACTGGTCGCCGCCTTGCAGACGGCTTCCGCACCGGTGCAGAAGATAACCATAATCCCCCGCACCTCCGGCGCATTGGGCTACACCATGCAGGTCGAGCAAAACGACAAGGTCTTGATGACAAAGGAGGAGCTTGAAAACAAGATAGCCACGCTGACGGGCGGCCGTGCGGCGGAGGAGATAGTGTTCGGGCAGATAACCACCGGCGCATCGAACGACATTGAGCAGGCCACGAAGCTTGCCCGTGCGATGATAACACGCTACGGTATGACCGATGAGTTTGACATGGTCGCCATGGAGACCGTCACAAATCAGTACCTTGGCGGCGACACTTCGCTTGCCTGCTCTGCCGATACGCAGAAGGAAATTGACAAAAAGGTCGTCGAGACCGTTAAAAAGCAGCATGAAAAGGCTCGCAAATTGCTTGCCGATAATCGCAGCAAGCTCGATGAGCTTGCAGGCTATCTCTACGAGAAGGAGACTATCACCGGCAGTGAATTTATGTCTATTCTGAACGGAAAGGATGTGGATGCGGTATGAAACGGGAAAACGGCTTCGGCTGGAGCGAACTTTTAGTCGGTGTGCTTCTTGTACTGCTTGGCATCTTCGCCTTTGCCCGCCCGGAAAGCATGTTGACCGGAGCGGTCGTAGTCTACGGCATTATCGCCATTGTTATAGGCGTTGAGGACATTGTCGTCTATGTCCGGCTTGCCCGCTTTACCGGCTTTGGGCCGACGCTGTCGCTTATCGCCGGAATTTTGAGCGTAATGTGCGGCGTTATGCTGGTCGCCGACCCCAATATCGGCAAATGGGCGCTGACTATCCTTCTCCCGATATGGTTTATTGCCCACTGCATCTCGGGACTGACCAGGATGAACCTCATCCGCATGATAGGCGATCGGTTTTATTACTACTTTTCGCTGACACTGAACATCCTCGGCCTCGTGCTCGGCTTCATGATGATATTCAGCCCGACGATGTCCTTTGTGACGCTCAAGGCAATATGCTATATGACGGCAATTTTCCTGATTTTATTCGGCATCGAAAGCATCATTGCCGCATTTGTCCGCAGAAACTCTGACTGGTAATAGGGGAGACATGGTATGGATGAGAACAAAAACGAACAGATACCCCGCATCGACGGCCGCTTGCGGCAGCATATTCTGAAAATTCCCGAGGCAGTCTTCCAAGCCAGCGGGATAATCATCAACGGACGAAGAATAAAAAGCTTCGTCTTTACAACGGATCTTGCCATCATCCGAAACTGCGATGCCGATGCCGTGTTTGCGGTCTATCCCTTCACCCCGCAGCAGGCGATCAGCGACGCTATCATCCGCTCGTCGTATGTCCCCGTGTTCTGCGGCGTAGGCGGTGGGGTGACCAAGGGATTGCGGACCGTAGCCTTAGCCAAGGATGTGGAGGCGCAGGGCGCTATGGGCGTTGTGCTTAATGCGCCGATATCAGACTTAAACCTTCTTGCCGTGAGCAATGCCGTTGATATCCCGGTTATCATAACAGTCACGAGCAATGAGACGGACATCGCAAGCAGGCTCAAACACGGTGCGGCAATATTGAATGTCGCCAGTGGGAAAAACACTCCGCAGTTAGTGCGGAAAATTCGCTCGGAGTTTCCCGATGTACCGCTCATAGCATCAGGCGGCAACACCAACGAAAGCATAAAAGAGACCATCGATGCCGGAGCCAATGCGATTACATACACACCTCCGTCAACACAGGATCTGTTTAAGGAGGTCATGGCCTCGTACCGGACATAGCCACGCGAATAAATTAAAAGGAGAGCACATTATTGAATTTAAAACTTAAGGAAAAAATCAACGAGTCACTCTCCGCAGTCATTCCGATCACTGTGATCGTTCTGATAATCAGTGTTTTTCTTGTCCCCATGGAGCTTGGCAGCATCGTCATGTTCCTCACGGGAGCTGCCATGCTGATAGTCGGAATGGGCTTTTTCCAGCTCGGCGCCGAGATGGCAATGACACCTATCGGAGAAGGCGTCGGCGTGCAGATATCGAAGATGAAAATGCTGCTGACTGTCTTGCTGACGGGCTTTATCATGGGAGTCATCATAACCGTGTCAGAGCCCGACCTGCAGGTTCTCGCCGGTCAGGTGCCCTCTGTCCCGAACACCGTGCTTATCCTGACGGTGGCCGTCGGTGTCGGACTGTTCCTCGCTTTGGCGATCATTCGCATCCGCTATAAGATCGGCTTGTCAAGACTTCTTATCATCTGCTACGCCGTACTCATCCTTGTGTCGCTGTTTGTGCCAAAGGAGTTTTTGGCCGTGGCATTTGACTCCGGCGGAGTTACCACAGGACCCATGACCGTACCGTTTATTATGGCGGTCGGTGTCGGGCTTGCCTCTGTCAGAAGCGATAAAAATGCAGCCAGTGACAGCTTTGGTCTGGTCGCAATATCCAGCATCGGCCCTATCCTTGCCGTTTTGATACTCGGCTGCTTTTATAAGCCGACCGAGGCTTCGTTCGCACTCACCGATGTGGCGACGGTCGTTACCACGCAGGATGTCGCCCGTGTGTTTGCAAAGGGACTGCCGCTGTACGCCAAGGAAGTTCTTATATCGCTGCTGCCTATCAATGCGGTGTTTTTGATTTTCCAGATGATGACGCACCGCTACCAGAAGCGGCAGAGGCGGCGCGTGATGGTCGGCTTTGCGTATACATACATCGGACTTGTGCTGTTTCTCTGCGGAGTCAATGTCGGTTTTACATCGGTCGGCGCTTACCTCGGTAAGGAGCTGGCAGGCGTGTCCTTCCATTGGGCGCTCATCCCAATCGGCATGCTGATAGGCTATTACATCGTCAAGGCCGAGCCGGCGATACAGGTCCTGAACCATCAGGTCGAGACCGTGACCAACGGTGCTATATCCGTAAAAATGATGAACCGCTGCATGTCGATAGGCGTTGCCGTCAGCGTGGGGCTTGCAATGCTGCGTGTCCTCGCCGGTATTCCTATCCAGTGGTTCGTTATCCCGGGGTATATCATAGCACTGCTTCTTTCCTGCTTTGTTCCCGATATTTTTATCGGCATTGCATTCGACTCCGGCGGAGTTGCCAGCGGCCCTATGACCTCGACATTCCTGCTGCCGCTGAGCATAGGCGCCTGCGAGGCAGTGGGAGGAAATCTTATGACCGATGCATTCGGCGTTGTCGCACTTGTCGCACTTACGCCGCTTATCGCCATTCAGCTTATGGGCGTTGTGTATAAGCTGAAAACAGGAAAGAGAGCATCGATGGAAAGGGCGCAGATCGCCGATGACTGCGATGCTATCGTTGACCTTGAGGAGGTTGAGTAAAATGGAATATGAGAAAAAAGCATCATTTCAGCTGCTTGCGGTCATAACCACACCAAAGCTCGCAGAGCGGGCGGCGGAGATGTTCAAAAAGGGTGCGCTGCCGCTGCAATATCGCTTCAGCGCCGAAGGCACCGCCTCCAGCGAGATAATGGATATGCTCGGCCTCGGAAGCATCGATAAAAGCGTGCTGATCAGCATGGTGCCGAGGGACCTGTCCGGCGTTCTGCTGGAAAAGCTGCGCTCGGAGCTGCGGCTGAACACCGCAAACAGCGGCATTGCATTTACCGTACCGCTGAACGGAGCAAACAATCTGATCTTGCGCATCCTTGCCCGCAACACGGGGAAGGAGCTGCTGAATATCGAAGGAAAGGAAGAAAACACAATGTCTGAAACAAAACACTCCCTTGTTGCGGCGATAGTGAACCGTGGCTTCAGCGGTGATGTGATGGAGACCGTTCGCAGCGCAGGCGTAAAAGGTGGCACCGTTATCCACAGCCGCCGCATCGGCAGCGAGGATGTGACAAGCTTTTGGGGCTTGAGCGCACAGGACGAAAAGGAGATAGTTCTGATACTGACCGATTCGGCAAACAAGCTGACGCTCATGCAGTGCATCGGCGAAAGCTGCGGTATGCACAGCGATGCACAGGGCATCGTGATGTCCATGCCGATAGACTCCGTCGTCGGCATTTAACGGCGAAAACTCCGTTTCTTAAATTTTAATTGCTTGCTAAAAAATTTTTATAATGCTATACTGAGCCTGCGGAAGCGGGAATTGGGGAAAGCATGAAAAACAGCACATTGGTCGTAATTGACCTGCTATAACATGACGAAAAACGGTTACACCGTACATGTCCTGCCCGACTGCATCATAAGCTACGACAAAAAGAAGCTCCCCGAATTGCTGTCACTACGAAAGCAAGGACAGCTCGGTCGCCGAGCTTCACAAATATATGGAAGCGTAATTTCGGAAAACGGAGACACTATGACAAAAATCTTATTCGTCTGCCACGGCAACATCTGCAGAAGTCCGATGGCTGAATTTGTGATGAAGGATATAGCTGCAAAGGCGGGGCTATCAGACGAGTTTTTGATAGAATCTGCGGCGACAAGCACGGAGGAGATAGGAAACCCTGTGTACCCGCCCGCAAGGCGCAAGCTGCAAGAACACGGCATAGCCTGCGACGGAAAGACCGCACGGCAGGTGAGGCGGGCAGATTATGATAAGTATGACCTAATCATCGGCATGGACGAGGAGAATATGTGCAATCTGCGCAGATTGTTCCATGGTGACCCCGAGGGCAAGCTCAGCCTGCTCATGGACTACACCGCAAGACCCGGCAGCGTCGCCGACCCGTGGTATACCGGCGATTTCGAGGCGACGTGGCAGGATGTGCTGGCGGGATGTCAGGGATTGCTGAAAGAGTTATCACAGAAACGAGGTGAACAGGATGGCACAAAATGATAAAATCCAACTATTTGAGGACAAACGCATTCGTACTGCGTGGGACGAGGAAAAAGAAGAATGGTACTTTTCCATCGTCGACGTCTGCGAGGTGTTGAGCGGCACAGATAATCCTCGCCGTTATTGGAGCGACCTCAAGAGGAAACTTAAATCTGAGGGCGCAGTCGAACTGTACGAAAAAATCGTACAGTTGAAAATGACTGCTCCAGACGGGAAAAAACGCTTGACCGATGTGGCCGATACCGAGCAGCTCCTCCGCATTATCCAGTCCATCCCGTCACCCAAGGCAGAACCGTTCAAGCTGTGGCTGGCACAGGTCGGCCGGGAGCGCATTGAGGAAACCATCGACCCGGAGCTGACCATCGAGCGGGCACTGGCAACCTATCTCAAGAAGGGCTATACCCGCGAATGGATCAACCAGAGGCTGCAAGCCATTCAGGTCCGCAAGGAACTGACGGACGAATGGGATGCCCGCGGTGTGCAGAAGGGCGTGGAGTACGCCATCCTCACCGATGAGATCTCCCGCGCATGGTCGGGAATGTCCACCCGGCAGTATAAAAATCTGAAGGGGCTTAAAAAGGAAAATCTCCGTGATAACATGACCACGCTGGAGCTGGTGCTGAATATGCTGGCGGAGGCAACCACTACGGAAATTTCCAAGCAGAAAGCACCAAGCACATTTTCAGAGAACATAGCGGTTGCCCGCGAGGGCGGTGAGGCTGCGGGAATCGCACGGAAGGCGGTCGAGGAACGCACAGGCGTTCCCGTCATCACCTCCAAGAACGCCGTGCAGCTCAATCAGGTCGTGACGGCCCTGTTGGAAGGGACCGCCGCAGATGCGGATGAGCAGCCGAAGGGAAAATAAGCGTTTTGACCCGGAGGTTCAAAACCCCCGCAGTGGTACGGCATGGCAAAAAGACACCCAATCGGGTGTCTTTTTTTGTGCAGCAACAGAGGAACGCAAGGGGAAAACCCGCAAAGGCTTTTCCCTTCACACTGTCCCTTCCGTTGCGGCGGGGCGTTCCCTTTTGCAAAAACGGCCCGCATCCGTTATCCTGTCAACATCTCCCATGTGTAGCAAATTACCATCCATAAAAATGCTGTTTCATGTAAAAATTATTATGATTTTGCAATTCGCGCCGACTTTTGCGCATTTCACGCCTGCCCCCGTTTTGCCCGGCCGCCCCGCGGTATAATGAGGATAATAGCGGCAAGTGCGCCCAAAAAGGAGGTCCCACATGAAAAAGCGAGTATTAAGTCTGCTGATGGCAATTGCCATCTGCCTTTCCATGCTGCCGTCGGCGGCGCTGGCGGAGATACCGGGAACCGGTACCAACGAGGTACAGACGGAGCAGCAGATTACGGACGAGCAGAAGCCGGAGGAGCAGAAGCCGGACGAGCAGAAGTCGGACGAGCAGAAGCCGGATGAGCAGAAGCCGGACGAGCAGAAGCCGGACGAGCAGAAGCCGGACGAGCAGAACCCGGACAAGCAGAACCCGGACGAGCAGAAGCCTGCCAAAGCCCCGAGGAAGGAACCAGCGGCAGAGACGCACACCGGTGACCACGGTGGATACACCCTGCCCGAGGGCAAAACGTGGCAGGGCGTTAGCAGCCTACCCTCTGATAGCGGCTACTACTACCTGACCCAAAATGTGACGATCAGCAGCACATGGAAGCCCGCCAACGGCACGGTGCTTTGCCTCAACGAGTACGGCATCAGTATGACCGGGAACGGCCCGGTCATTCATGTTCAGCCCGATGTGACCTTCACCCTTTGCGACTGCAACGGCAGCCAAAACCGATATACCCACGGAATCACGCACGGTGGTAACGGGAAAGGCGCCGGCGTGCTTGTGGGCAAGTCTGCCAAAATAGGGGAAGAGACTACAGCCGGAACAAATGGCGCCGTATTCAATATGTACGGCGGTGCGATCTACAATAACTACCCATGGCAAGCCAGCGGCGAGGACGCAGCCAGCGCCAGCGGCGTGCTTATCGGGGGCGGCACATTTAATATGTACGGCGGTAAAATCACCGAAAACAAGCTTACGGAAGATGGCGGCCTTGGCGGCGGCGTGTTTGTCGCCAATCAGGGCAGCTTCTATATGAGCGGCGGCGAGATCAGCGACAACCACGCTACAGAAGGCGGCGGCGTGTTTGTCGGCGGCTTGTATGGACACCACGATTTGTATGCCTTTGGCGGCGGCACGTTCACCATGAGCGGCGGCAGCATCACCGGCAACAGCGGCACCGGTGGCGGCGTGTACGTAAGCGCCGGTTCCAACACATCCTTCACGGTTTCCGGCTCGGCGCAGATCACGGGCAACACGGGTAGCAATGTCTATCTGGGAGAATACAACGGCAAGAGCAACACCATCAAGGTTGATGGGGTGCTGGACAGAACGGCCAGCATCGGCGTGAGCGTGGAGACCGCAAATCAGGTCGTTGCCGAGAACATCAGCGCGGAAAATGCGAAACGCTTCACTAGTGATAACAAAAAATACAGCCTGCAGTATGACAGCACGAGCCAAACGCTCACCCTGGTCGGCCACGACAACCACCCCATTTGCGGCGATGTGACCTGCACGGATGGCGAGCACGCCGTGAAGACAACCTGGAGGCCTATTGGCACGGAAACGGAGCTGAAAGCAGTTCAAATGGGCTGCTACTACTACTTGACGCAGGATGTTGAGATCAAAGACACATGGAAGCCAAAAAGCGGCGTGGTACTGTGCCTGAACGGCCACAGCATCACCTTTGTCAACGGAGACAATTACAGCGTCATCGAAGTCAACACCGGCACCTTCACCCTCTGCGACTGCAGCGGCAGCAAGGGCAAGATCACCCACGGGTATAAAGATGGTGGCGGCCAAAAGTACCCCGGCAGGGGTGTGTCTGTGAGCAAAAATGGCACCTTCACCATGTACGGCGGCAGCATCACCGGCAATATCGCCTCCTCCTCTTACGGCGGCGGCGTGTTTGTGGGTGAAAAGGGAACGTTTACCATGTGCGGCGGCAGCATTACCGGCAACACCTCCTCCTCTTTCGGCGGCGTGTATATGGCCAGTGGGGCCAAATTCACCATGAACGGCGGTGAGATCAGCGGCAATACCTCCTCCACTTACGGCGGCGGCGTGTATGTGTACAGAAACGCCGAATTCACCATGACCGACGGCAGTATTACCGACAATGCAGTCGGCAGCAGTGGGTCAAAATATGATGGCGGCGGCGTGTGTGTCGCCGGTCAGGGCAAGTTCCATATGAACGGCGGCAGTATTACCCGCAACACCTCCCCCTCTTACGGCGGCGGCGTGCGTGTGTACCAAAATGCCGAATTCACCATGACCGGCGGCAGTATTACCGACAATGCAGCCGGCAGCAGCAATTCGTCTAATTCTTATGGCGGCGGCGTGTATTCTGCCGGTACATTTACCATGACCGGCGGCAGCATCACCCGCAACAAAGCCGAGTATGGTGGTGGCGTATGGACCGACGCATCCTTCACCGTCTCCGGCAACGTGAACATCACCGGCAACGTGGGCATCAACGGCAATACGGCGAGCAACGTCTTCCGGTCCCTTGGAACGATTACCATCGGCGGGGAAGGTTTGAAGCCGGGAGCCAGAATCGGCGTGACTAGCATTACGATAGATCCCGGCAAGTTTGTCATCATTGCCACCGGTGCGAAGGACAGCTGCACAGTGGACAATTTCACCGCCGATGCGGGCGAGCCTTACGGCATTAAGGTGGAGAGCACCGGCACCGGCGTCGATGTCAACCTCTACAACGGCCTGCCGCATGAGCACCCCATTTGCGGCAAGACGTGCAGCCACACCGACAATGAGCATACCAATATAGAGTGGAAACCCGTTTCCGATCTGGATGCTATCACCGGGGCGGGCAACTACTACCTGACCCAAGATGTGACGAGTTCCAAAACGTGGACGTGCAGCCATGATGTGAACCTCTGCCTGAACGGGCACAGTATCACGATGACTGGCAATGATAACGCCATCAATGTGGCCCAAAATGCCACCTTCACCCTTTGCGACTGCAATGGCAGCAACGCGGGCAACGGAAAAATCATCATCTCGAGAGAAAAATACGGCGTGAAAATAGAAGACGGCACTTTCTTTATGTATAGTGGTAGTATCAGAGGAACAGGTACCGGCGTGACGGTTTCCAGCTACAGCAAATTTAATATGTACGGCGGCGCCATCGAGGGGAACACTTGGCACGGCGTTAACAACTCCGGTACCTTCAATATGTATGACGGTGTCATCAAGGGGAACGATCGGTGCGGCGTTTACAATACCAAGAATACCTTCAATATGTACGGCGGCAGCATCATCGATAATAAAGCCGAGTTTGGCGGCGTGTATGTGGAAAATGGCACAGTCAACGTCTCCGGAGATGTGACCATCACCGGTAACACGGCAAAGGGCAACACGACCAACGTCTATCTGCCTGCTGATAAGACCATCACGGTCAGCGGTGCGCTTGGTACCGGTGCCCAAATCGGCGTGACCACGGCGAAGGAGCTTGCCGAGGGCAGCTACCTCACCATTGCCAAGGGCATAGATAAGAATTCCCCCAAGTACACCCTGACAGATACCGACCTGAAGGCCTTTACCAGCGACGTCGGCAACAGCTACGGCAAGCGGCTCAACGGCAACAGCATCATCTTCACCAAAGGCGACCTGCATACCCACGCCCTCTGCGGCGCAAGCTGCACGCACACCGGCACGCACAGCGAAGAGGTGTGGAAGCCGCTGACGTATGACGCAGGGACACAGACGCTGTATTACGGCGGGACGGCTGTTCCGAGCGAGGTCAAAGGACACGGCCTCAAAACTGATGACAGTTATAGCGTATACTACACGAAGTATACGCTTCCGTCCGGCAACTATTACCTGGTGGAGGACATCACGCTGGCGGGCAATGGCAGCATCGGTGGCGGTGCTATCAAAATCAGCAGCGATGTGAACCTCTGCTTGAACGGAAAGACCCTCTCCACAACGGTGAAAGCCTATAATGTGGATGTGATTGGTGTGAACTCGCAGAACGGCAAATGCACACTGACCTTGTGCGACTGTGATACTGCGGGCCGCGGCACGATCACGTCCCAAAACAGGACGAACAGCGGCGTGCAGATCTACGGGTATTTTGGTGGAGGAACTACAACCTATGGTAATCTTGTGATGTACGGCGGAACCGTCAAGGGATTCCGAAACGGCGTGGTTGTCGGGGACGGCACCTTTAATATGTTCGGCGGTACGATTACCGGTAACGAAACTGGCGTGTCGATCAGCTCTGACGATTCCTTTACGATTGGCGGCACGGTGAACATCACCGGCAACACAAAGAATGTCGATTTAGGCGAAAATGTAACCATCACCATCGATGAGAGCCTGACGCAGGATGCCCGCATCGGCGTGTGCTTGCGCAAAAAGTATATACCTACCGGGACTGTCAAGAAGCAGTTTGCTACCGGGGCGACCAACTCTGACCTGAACTATGGCACCATCTTCTCCTGCGACAACGGCAGCCAATACGTGGTCAGCAAGGATGGTGACAGTCTCTCCTTCGGCCTGCACCAGCACAGCTGGAGCTACACGGCGAACGGTGCGACCATCACCGCCACGTGCACGGCGGCCGGCTGCCCGCTGGAGGATAAGAACGGCGGCAGCGTGACGATTTCCGCATCCAATGCAGTTTATGACCGCAGTTCCAAGGCAGCGACGGTCACTGCCAGCGATTGGCAGGGCGATGCTGTGGACAGCATCACGGTGACATACACCGGCCGGAATGGAACCAATTATAATTCCACCGATGCCCCCACCAATGCGGGCGATTACACCGCCAGCATCACCGTAGGTACTGTGACCGCCCGCGTGGAGTATAGCATTGAGAAGGCCTCGCTGGAGTACACGGTCCCCACCGGCCTGACCGCCAAGTACGGCCAGACGCTGGCAGATATCTCTCTGCCCACCGGCTGGGCCTGGAAGGATGCCACACAGAGTGTGGGCAGCGTGGGCGAGCATACCTTTAAGGCAACCTACACGCCCGGCGATGCGAACTACCATGCAGTTACCGGCATTGACGTTACGGTAACCGTAAACAAGGCACCTGTCACGATTCAAATCACCGGCATGCCCAAGGGCCCCATTGCCTATGGCGACACCTTCGTTTTGACCATCACCCAGACCGGTGACAGCAGTGCAGTCCCCGCAAACTGGACGAGGTTCAGCAGAGATCGGCACTTCGAATACCTCCGGGAGCAGTCCAATCCTGAAAAAGGCGAGTTCAAGTTCCAGGCCACGGGTGTCTGCCCCGGGAACGGATGCAGCCGGAAATTCACCGTGGAATTTGAGAGCGATACGCATAAGGGCAGCCTCACCGTGAGTACACCGAACGTCACCAAGAAAACGCTGACCGGGGAAGATCTGGTTTTCGGCGGTCTTACTACCGACTTCACCAAGACCTATGACGGCAGCACGAGCTTCACAAAGGCTAGTGTAGAGATCAAATCCGGCGCCAAGGTGAACGTAACCGATGTACTGCCCGCTGTGAAAGGCAGTTATGTCTACAACAGCAAGGATGTCAAGGACGCCAAAAAGGTAACCTTCACCTCCGAGAAGACAGAAAGTAAAAACTACATCCTGCCTGCAGGCCTTGTGGTGGAGCGTGAAGCAAAGATTGAGCCTGCTGCCATCACCGTGACCCCGAACGCCGTGAGCAAGACCTATGGCGCGGATGACCCTGTTCTGACCTATGGTGTTTCCGGCGCGGTGAACAGCGAAACGCCTGCCTTTACCGGCGCGCTGGCGAGAGCCGAGGGCAAGAATGTCGGCGACTATGCCATCAACCAGGGTACACTGGCACTGGCAGATAAGGATACCTTCAAGGCCGCCAACTACAAGCTGAAGTTCACGAGCAAAGGGAACCTTACCATTACAAAAGCCAAACCTGAAATCACCGCCGCTTCGAAGCAGATCACGAAGAACGGTGTCGAGGTAGATATCACCGGATGGGCCACATTCAAAAACACCGACAGCGACGCAAAGCTGACCTACACGCTGGTCGGTACGCCTATCGGCATCACCCTTACCGGCAACAAGCTGAAGGCTGACCCGAGCACTACAGTGCTTACTTTTGTCATCAAGGTAAGTGCCGAAGCTACGGCAAACTTCACTGCACCGGACGAAGTTACCTTTACAGTGACTGTGGTAAACAAGGACGATGCAGGCGTAAGCATCACCGGTGCTCCCACCAGCAAGACCTATGGCGATGCGGATTTCACCGTGACTGCCGCCAATGGTGTTACGGAGTCCACCGGTAATACCGGCAAGTGGACTTGGACCAGCTCCGATTCTAACATTCTGGAGATTACCTCCGGTGCGAATACTGCAACGCCTACCATCAAGGTAAAGAAGGCGGATGCTAACGGTGCAACCTTGACGGTCACCTATTCCAGCATTACCCATTATGGCACCGCGAATGTTACCATCAAGGTAAATCCGAAAGATGTCACCATCACCGGCCTTTCTGCCGGCGGCAAGGAGTATGACCGCAGCACCACCGCCACACCCACCGGTACTGCTGTCATTGACGGTAAGGTGGGAAGCGATAATGTAACAGTAACTGCCGGTACTGCTTCCTTTGATAACGAGAACGTCGGCACCGACAAGATCGTTACCTTTACCGGTTACAGCCTCTCCGGCGCGGATGCGGGTAACTACAACCTGAAGGCCCAGCCCGCCAGTGTCACCGCCAACATCACAGCGAAGGAAGTTACCATTACCAGCCTTACTGCCGCCGACCGCAGCTATCAAAAGGATAACCTTTCTGTTGCTCTCATGAGCGGTACGTTGACCGGCGTGATTACCGGCGATACTGTGACAATTGACCTGACTAACGCCAAGGGTACGATGACCGATGCCAATGCAGGCACCGGTAAGGCAGTTACCGTCACCGGCGTTGCGCTGGGCGGCGATGATAAGGACAACTACAGGCTGAAGGAACAGCCCACCGGCGTCACCGTGAGCATCACCAAGGCAACTGCCCCCACGCTGAAGAACATCACCGTCAGCCAGAAGTACAGCGTGACCACCGGCGAGAAGGCGATTGGCACGGTAATGCCCGCTGACGCAGGCACACTGACCTACGCCAAGGGCACCGAGAGCAAGACCGGCTCTGTGACAGTTACGAACTGGGCTGTGGATGCCACCGGTAAGGTGACCTACACCCTGTCCGGCGGCGCGGCCGACAATACCGTCACCCTGCCTGTGATCATCAAATCCACCAATTATGTGGACGCCACCGTCAATGTGGTCATCACCCTCACGGCAAAGGATAACCAGGCGGCTCTGAAGATCACCGGCGGCGAGACCGTGGTCTATGGTCAGACCCTGCAACTGGGTACCAGCGGCGGCTCCACCAATGGTGCCGTGACCTACACGGTCACTCCCGGCACCGGCAATGCCACCGTTGACAATGCCACCGGCAAGCTGACCCCCACCCAGGTGGGCAATGTCACCGTTACTGCTACGATGGCCGGCAATGCTGCTTATAATGATGTGACCAGTGCTTCTAAAACCATCACCATCACCCAGGCTACCCCCACCGGCACTCCCATCTTTACCAAGATCACCGAAAAGGATAAGACCCTGGCTGATGCCGCACTGGGCATTGGCACCCTAACCCCCATCGGTGGTAAGATTGAGTGGGTGGACGATTCGGACAATGTTCTGCCCGACACCACCAAGGTAGAAGCCAATAAGGAGTACAAGTGGCGCTACACCCCTGCCACCGCAGATGCTGTCAACTACACGACGCTGACCGGTACCATCGTACTGTATCCTGCTTCCACCGGCATTGTCATTTACACCCCTGTGAATGATGCGATCTTCCTTTCCGGCGCGAACCAGATCGTTGCACCCGGCGGCGCAGCCACCTTCCGGATCAATAAGAATTTCGGCGAATTCCGTTCTGTGGCAGTTGATGGCGTGACGCTGGATAAGTCGAACTACCGGGCATGGTCCGGCAGCACCTATGTGAAGCTGACCCCTGCCTATATGAAGACCTTGAGTGCCGGAACCCATACGCTGGCGGTTTACTTTACCGGCGCTACCGCAACAACCACCTTTACCATCAGCGCCGGTTCCAGCAACCCCGCTACCGGTGCGAGTGATTTTGCCGGCGTAGGTGCGGCTGTGGCAATGGCAGCGGTTTCGCTGCTGGGCGCTGCTGCGGTCCTTCGCAGGAAATAATGATTCCGGCTGCAAACGGGCACTTGTGTGCAGTGCCCGGCCGGCAGAAACAGAGAGGCCGCGGCATTTGCCGCGGCCTCTCCTTCCCTTTGCAGGGGTGCAGGCGACCTGCGGTGTGCGCCGCCCCCGGCCGAAAAACTGCGGGCGAGGTGATATTCTGTGCCGGTTCCTCTCGATTTTTTGCGTGAGCCGTGATATACTGTTGACAGAACCTTTTGACCGGCCTTTCATTGGGGCAGGGAGTCGGGGCGCAGCCCCTTTCGGCTCCGCCGAAAGCCGCGAGCTTCGCTCGCGGGCCCGCCCGAAGGGCGGGCGGGCTGCGCCCCGCGCCAAAAGGCAACCATCCCCGCAGGGGGAGAGAAAAGGAGCGAATGCCCTATGTCCACCGGTATTTTCGATATCATCGGGCCGAATATGATCGGCCCCTCCAGCTCCCACACGGCAGGAGCCCTGCGCATCGCCTATCTGGCCGGGCGGCTCATCCACGGCGGCGCAAAGCGGGTGGAATTTACCCTCTACGGCTCCTTCGCCCACACCTACCGGGGCCACGGCACCGACCGTGCCCTGCTGGCTGGGGTGATGGGCTTCGCCCCCGATGACCTTCGCATCCGGGATTCCCACCGGATCGCCGAGGAACGGGGCCTGCAGTACAGCTTCCATATCGATACCGCCACCCAGACGCCCCACCCCAATACCGTCGGCATTACCCTGTGGGGCGCGGACGGCGTGCCGGTCCATGTTACCGGGGTCTCGGTGGGGGGCGGCAGCGTGCGCCTGCGGGAGCTGGACGGCGTGGAGATCGACCTTTCCGGGGACTACGATACCATTGTGGTAAAGCAGCACGATAAGCCCGGCGTGGTGGCGTTCATCACCAGGACCTTGAGCGAAAGCGGCGTCAATATCGCCTTTATGCGGCTTTACCGGGAAAACCGCGGCAAGCTGGCCTATACCATCGTGGAGGCCGACCAGGCCATCCACCGGGAAACGGTGCGCACCATTTTTGAGCACCCCGATATCGTGGCGGCCCGGCGGATCACCCCGAGAGAGGAGAGCGAGCGATGAATAACAATACCACTACGGCGGCCGAGTTGCTGGCGCTTGTGCGGGAGCAGAACAGCACCCTGCCCGAGGTGATGCTGCGGCGGGAACGGGAGCTCAATGAAACACCCCCGGAGCTGGTCTATGAAAAGCTGCGGGTGGCCTACGGCATCATGCGGCAGGCGGTGGAGGACAGCCTGCGGGAGCCCGGCCGTACCATGGGCGGGCTCATCGGCGGGGAGGCCATAAAGCTGCAAAAGCACCGTGAGGCCGGAAAGAACCTCTGCGGGGAAACGGTTTCCCGTGCCATCTGCTACGCCATGGGCGTTCTGGAGGTCAGCGCCTCGATGGGGCTCATCGTGGCGGCGCCGACGGCCGGGGCCTCCGGGGTGCTGCCCGGGGTGCTCATCGCCCTGCAGCAGCAGTATGACCTGCCCGATGAAAAAATGCTGGACGCCCTGCTGGTGGCCTCTGCCGTCGGTGTGGTCGTGGCCGAAAATTCCGGCATCAGCGGGGCGGCGGGCGGCTGCCAGGCGGAGGTGGGAACGGCCAGCGCCATGGCGGCTGCTGCGGCCGTCTACCTGATGGACGGCAGCGCGGAGCAGTGCTTTGCGGCGGCGGGCCTTGCCATTCAGAATTTACTGGGGCTCGTCTGCGACCCCATCGCCGGGCTGGTGGAGGCCCCCTGCCAGGCCCGTAATGCGGCCGGCGCCTCCAATGCCCTTGTTTCGGCGGAGCTGGTGCTGGCCGGTGTCCCGGAGGTCATTCCCTTTGACGAGGTGGTGGAGGCCGCCCGTGAGGTGGGCCATGCCCTGCCGGAAAGCCTGCGGGAAACGGCATTGGGCGGCATAGCCGCCACCCCCACCGCCCGCCGGCTGGCGGAAAAGACCGGCTGCGGCGGCTGCCATGGCTGCGGTTGACCGCCCCCCGACCGGGGGCGCTCCTCCGCTCCCCCTCGGGCCGCCCTACGCTGCGCTCCGGCCGGCCCTCGCCCGCTGCGGCGCGCCCCCGAACAAACGGGAAATCGTAAACGGTTTGTAAATTCTGCGCCGGATTTCTTGCAGTTTTTCCTCCCTTCCGCTATGATAGTGAAAGAAAAATAATTGCCGAAAGGAGGAGAGCATATGCGGGATTGGTTTCGCCGCCTGATGATGGGCCGCTACGGGGTAGACCAGCTGACCTGGGTGCTGCTGGTGCTTTCGCTGCTGCTCTCTCTGTGCGGCAGTATCTTCCGGGTACAGCTGCTCGGCATCCTGTGCTGGGCGGTGCTGGTGGTGTGCTATCTGCGCATCTTCTCCCGCAATATCTACGCCCGCCAGCTGGAAAACCAGCGGTTCATGCAGTTCTGGTGGAGGCTGAAAAACGGCCGTTCCAAGCGCCCCAGCCGGGAGCAGCGCAAGAATTACAAGGTGTTCAGCTGCCCCACCTGCAAGCAGAAGCTGCGGGTGCCGCGCGGCAAGGGCAAAATCAGCATCTCCTGCCCCAAATGCGGGAGGAGCTTCATCAAAAAGACCTGAAAGAGCCTCCCATGCGGGGCTCTTTTTGCTTGGGGGCGGAGTCGCCAACCGGCAAAGAAACTATACCCAAAATAAAAAGAGCGGCTCGCAGGAGCCACTCTTTTTTGTATGCTGCTTCGGGGTTACAGCCCCAGCCAATCCTCCACGCTTGCCTTGATCTCGCCGTAGGCGGTCTCGGCGGCGGCACGGTCGGCGGCACGCAGGGAATAGTAGAACTTCAGCTTCGGCTCGGTGCCGCTGGGACGGGCCACCAGACTGCCCTCCTGCCCCAGCCGGAACTCCATCACGTTGGAGGAGGGGAGACCGGTGGGGGTCTTGCCCTCGCCGTCCTCATACCGGATGCCGGACTCATAATCGGTGTGGCCGGTCACCGCCCGCCCGCCGATGGCAATGGGCAGCTCGGTGCGCAGCGTTTCCATCAGCGCCGCCATCTTTTCCATGCCGTCGCTGCCGGGGAAGGTGTAGCTGTCCACCTTGTTAAAATAGTAGCCGTACTGCGCATAGAGATCGTCCAGCGCCTCACCGAGGTTCTTGCCCCGACCCTTGTACCACGCCGCCATTTCGCAGATGAGCATCGAAGCGACCACCGCGTCCTTATCCCGCACATAGCCGCCGGAAAGATAGCCGTAGCTTTCCTCGAAGCCGAAAAGGAACCGCTCGGGGTGACCCTCGGCCTCCAGATGGGCGATCTGCTCGCCGATGTACTTGAACCCGGTGAGCACCTGCCGCATCTCCACGCCGTAGTGGGCGGCGATGACGTCGGTCATGGTGGTGGAAACGATGCTGCGCACCGCCACGGGATGCTCCGGCATGGTGTGCAGCTCCTGCCGGGTACGGCAGATGTAATCCAGCAGCAGGGCGCCCATTTCGTTGCCGGAAATAAGCCGGGGGGTGCCGTTTTGCAGCACGGCGGTGCCCACCCGGTCGCTGTCGGGGTCGGTGGCCAGCAGCAGGTCAGCCCCCAGCTTTTCGCACAGGTTCAGGCCCGGCTGCATCGCCTCCAGAATTTCGGGATTGGGATAGGGGCAGGTGGGGAAGTCGCCATCCGGCTTTTCCTGCTCCGGCACCACCGTAATATCGGTATGCCCCATCCGCTTCAGGACGGTCATCACCGGCACCAGCCCGGCGCCGTTAAGGGGGGTGTAGACCAGCCGCAGCCCGGCAGCCTTGCCAATCTCCGGGCGCAGCGCCTGCGCCATCACCGCAGCGTAGTAGCGCTCGATAAGCGCATCATCAATGTATTGGATGGTACCGGCAGCCAGCGCCTCATCAAAATCCGCCAGCTTCACGTCATCAAAAATATCGGCCTTTTCAATCTCGGCGGAAACGGCGGCAGCCACCTCGCCGGAGATCTGCGCACCGTCGGCGGCATAGGCCTTGTAGCCGTTGTAGCGGGCGGGATTGTGGCTGGCGGTCACCATTACACCGCCCTCACAGCGGCGGTCCAGCACCGCAAAGGAAAGGGCGGGGGTGGGCATCAGCCGGGGATAAAGATAGACCCGGACGCCGTTGGCGGCCAGTACCCGTGCCGTTTCCCGCGCAAAAACGTCGCTCTTGTGGCGGCTGTCGTAGGAAATGGCGGCGGAAGGGGTCTTATTCTGGGTCAGCAGGTAGGCGGCAAAGCCCTGTGTTGCCTGCCGCACGGTGTAGATATTCATGCGGTTGGTGCCGGCGCCCAGCTCGCCCCGCAGCCCGCCGGTGCCGAATTCCAGCGACCGGTAAAAGCGCTCATGCACCTCTTTTTCCTCATTGCGGATGGACAAAAGCTCGGCGGAAAGCTCGGGGTCGGTGACCTCCTCCAGCCAGCGCCGCAGCTCGGCCTGTTCTTTGCTCATATCAAATGCTCCTTTCGGGGGTTTTTTCCAACTCCATAATAGTAAAAATGCGTCGGCCTGTCAATCCGCAAAAGGGGAGAAGTGTTGCCAAGCGGGGTGCCTTTCGGTGGAGAACTTCCTCGGCAAATCGCAGTCCCGCGCCCCACCCCCCGCGAAGCGGGCTTCATCATTGTTTCTACTCGCCTTCGGCGGAGATAAGTCTTTTATAAATCGTAATTAGCACGCCTACCCGGCGGGGGCATCCTTTTGTGCCGACAAAAGGATGCAAAAACGGTTCAGGGCTGCGCCCTAAAGACCCGGTCGCCCTGCTGCGCTGGATACGAATTTATTTTTAGGCTACCGCCCAAAAACAAATCCGTACTGCACGCAGATGGGCTTAAAAAGAGCCTGCGGCGCATTTTTATC
>OMAE01000218.1_pt1 | contig 20604 bp, 17 predicted proteins | sample 1673701 | NCBI WGS metagenome assembly OMAE01 (sample SAMEA103958123, study PRJEB25191) | human gut metagenome | reverse complement strand
ATACCAGAAAACGCCCCTGCCGCTCATAAGGAAGCCCTGCTCCATGTCCTTGCCGCACCAGGGGCACTTCTCCGGCGGCAGTCGCAGCTTTTCCCGTTTCTCCTGCCATTCCGCCCGCATAGCGTCCCAATCCCCCCGGAGGGTATCCAACAAACCGGGGGCTTTTTCCGCCGGTTCTGAAGCCAGCCTGCGCTCGTCGGGGTCGATGTCCCAAGAGTCCTCGCTCTTTTTCCAGAAAGCCATTGTCAGCCCTCCCCGTCACGCTTTTGCATATGGGCGTCAAACCGGCCACCGTCCCGGCTGGGCAGCCAGCCGATGGGCGGCGGGGTCTCCCGGTCATGTTTCCAGCACCACAGCCATCGCAGACACCAGATCAGCTTCCGCAGCAGCAAAAGCAGCACAATAACGCCGATGACATTAAAAACCTTCAGCATGATTTCTCCTTATAGCATCAGGGCGGCAAGCAGGATCATTCCTTGTGCCTGTCATCGTCCTTGACTTCCTTGTAGTCCACGGTATACACCGGCCCTTTGAAGTGGGGTTCGTCTTTTTTTGCTGATTCCGAGCGCCTGTGGCCGCCGTATTTCCGCCACAGCCAACGAATGACCAAAATCAGCAGCACCGGGATACCGGCTGATTTGAACGTGAACAGCAGCACGACCAGAACGATCAGGATAGACAGCACCGACACGACGACGTTGTCGCGCGAGAACGAGGTCTTGAAGTCCTGCTCGGACGAGGAATCGCCCACGACGTATACCTCGCCGTCCGGATAGTATTTGTGCGCGACGACGCGCATCTGGTCGAGGAAGTCATACGTCTCGTCGCCGCCCACGGGCAGGTTCAGATAGACGAGCATACGGGTATAATCGTCGGACTGCAGCTGCTTGCGGGCGTTGGTGATCTGCGAATAGGCGCTTTCCAGCGTCTCGGTCATATCGGCGTCGAGCGAAACGTAGCCGTCCTGCATTTCACCGTAGAGGAAGGTGAACATATCGATGAGCGGCACGGAGTAATTGGGAAGACCGCCGATGATCTTGCCGTAATTGCCGCCGTCGGCGGCATAGGCCGCGTAGAGAAGCTCCGCGACCTCATAGTCGAGGTCGGTCAGCTCGGAAAACTGCCGCGGCGTCAGTGCGTCGGTCAGCATATAGCCGCCCATCGCCTCCACATTGGAAAGGCCCAGCGTGGAATCGACCTCGTCGTATGTCCCAAGTTCGTCCAGCAGCTTCTTTTCCGCCGCATAATCCCCTGCCGGGACCACGACGGCAACCATATTCGTCGAGCCGAACGTCTCGTCCATCAGATCGTCCGCGATCTGCTGCTCCGAGCGCTTGGTCGTCTCCAGATAGCTGAAGCCGTAGACATACGGGCAGTTATTCGCAAGGAGCATGGCGACGATGATGACCGCCAGAAAAATCGGCGGAATGATCTTCTTTGTCGCATAGGCAAACCTGCCGACGAACGGAATTTTGGGAACGAAATTCTTGTGCCGCGTTGCGTCAATTTTTTTGCCGAAGAGCACCAGAAGGCCCGGCATGAGGAAGAACACCGCAAACAGCGAGAAGAAAATGGACTTGATCAGGCAGATGCCAAGGTCAAAGCCCAGACGGAACTCCATAAAGAGCATCGCGACCAGGCCGCCGATCGTCGTCAGGCTGCTGCCGCAGATCTCCGGCACAGCCTTGCTCAGAGCGACAATGACGGCCTCGCGGGTGGGAAGCTTTTCGTGCTCTTCTTTATAGCGGTTGCAGAAAATGATCGCGTAATCCACAGACAGGGCCAATTGCAGCACGATGGTAACGGAGTTTGACACGAACGAGATCGTGCCGAGCAGGAAGTTCGTGCCCATGTTCAAAAGCGCCGCTGCAATGAACGTAATGAGCAGCACCGGCACCTCCGCATAGGTCTGCGAGGTCAGGATCAGCACGGACACGACGACGATTGCCACGATGATGACGATCACGCCGATCTCCTGCGCCAGCGTCTTGGACGCGGTATCGCCGAAGGTCGCCGAGACGTAGATGTCATAGCCGGAAAGCTCATCCTCGACCCGGTTCATGACCGTCTCGCACATCTCGTCCGTCTCGGAATAGTCGAAGGTAATGTTGTAGAGCGCGGAGGCGTTGGTATAGTGCTCCTTCGTGTCGTCAAACGTAACGCTCTGCACGCCGTCGACCGCTTCAAGCCGCTCGGATACGGCCTGCGCCTCGTCATAGGTCACGTTGACAAGCATGACCTTTGCCGTGCCGAAGGTGATGAATTCATCCTCCATCAGATGCAGGCCCCTGTATGTCTCCGAATCCTTCGGCAGATACGCCGAAAGCTGGTTCTCCACCTGCACCCAGTTCCGTGAAAACACGGAAAACACCAGCCCGATGGCGACGATCAGAAAAATCAGATTCCGCTTGTCAACAATAAAGCTGGCAAGCTTATACATGAAGCCCTCTTCGTTGTTTTTCGGTTCCCGACTCATGATTCACACTCCCGTATTTGGATTCTCCTGAAAATTTAATCCAGTTTAGCACAAAACAGCCGGATCTGGCAATAGGCAAGCAGGAAAAGATGTGTAAAAACCGCACGCACCGGAGCCGCGCAAAAATCCCCCGGCGGCTGCCGGGGGATTCGCTTCTTTTATTTTGCCGTGCCGAGATACGCGGCCTTGACCTCCTCGTTGGCGGCCAGCTCTTCGCCGGGGCCCTGCATGAGGATGGAGCCGGTCTGCATGACGTAGGCCCAGTCCGCGATTTTGAGCGCCATGTTCGCGTTCTGCTCGATGAGAAGCACCGTGATGCCCTGGCGGTTGATCTCGCGGATGATCTCGAAAATGCCCCGGACGACGATGGGTGCAAGGCCCAGAGACGGCTCGTCCATCATGATGAGCTTCGGTTTTGCCATGAGCGCGCGGCCCACGGCCAGCATCTGCTGCTCGCCGCCCGAGAGCGTCCCGGCCTGCTGCCACGCACGCTCCTTCAAACGCGGGAAGAGGTCGTAGACCCGGGCCAGATCGTCCGCCAGCGGGTCCTTGCGCAGATATGCGCCGATGCGCAGATTTTCTGCAACAGTCAGGTTCTCGAACACGCGGCGGCCCTCCGGCACGAGCGTAACGCCGCTCGAAACGATCTGGTCGGTCGATTTTCCGACCAGATTCGCGTCGTTCAGGAGAATTTCACCCGATTTCGGCCTGACCAGTCCGGCGACTGCCTTCAGCGTGGTCGATTTGCCCGCGCCGTTCGAGCCGATGAGGGTGACGATCTTGCCCTCCTCGACCTTCAGGTCGATGCCCTTGACGGCCTCAATGCCGCCGTAGGAGACGACCAGATTCTTGATTTCCAGAATATTACGCATCCTCGTCCACCCCCAGATACGCGTCAATGACGCGCGGATCGTTTTGGATCTCCGCCGGAACGCCCGCCGCGATCTGCTTGCCGAAGTCGATGACATAGATGCGGTCGGAGATGTCCATGACAAGATTCATGTGATGCTCGATGAGGAAGATGGTCAGGCCGAACCGGTCGCGGATGCTGCGGATGAAAGCGGTCAGTTCAAGCGTCTCCTGCGGGTTCATGCCAGCCGCAGGCTCGTCGAGCAGCAGCAGCTTCGGACTGGTCGCCAACGCGCGGGCAATTTCAAGCCTGCGCTGCTTGCCATACGGCAGAGCCGTCGCCAGCTCGTCCTTTACATCGTCAAGGCCGACGATTTTCAGCAGCTCCAGCGCCTTTTCGCGCTGCGCAGCCTCCTCCTTATGGTTGGCGCGGAACGTGGCGGAAAAAACATTGGACGTGCGGCGCACGTGCATGGCCGTCAGGACGTTTTCAAAAACGGTCATAGACTTGAACAGACGAATGTTCTGGAACGTGCGCGCGATGCCGCGCTTTGTGATCTTGTCGGGCGTGTAGGAGACGGTCGGCAGGGACAGATAACGCTCCGACTCCGCTCCCGCATAGCTCTTTTTCATCTTGCCGCGCGGATGGTTGCAGACGATGGGTTCGCCCATGAAGTCCACACGGCCGTTGGTCGGCTCGTAAACGCCGGTGATGCAGTTGAAGGCCGTGGTCTTGCCGGCGCCGTTCGGGCCGATCAGAGCGACGATCTCGCCGGGATAGATATCCATGGACAGGTCGTTGACGGCGACGACGCCGCCAAACTGCATCGTGATATGCTCCACATGAAGGACGGGTGTGCTCATGCCTGTTTTCCTCCCTTCGCGGATTCTTTCCGCAGCCTGTCGGCAAGCCCGGCCAGCGAAAGCTCACGGGTGCCCATGATGCCCTTGCGGAAGAAGAGCACCACGATCATGATGATGACCGAGAACACGACCATCCGGAAGCCCGTGCGCAGCAGCGGGACCTTGAACGCGCCGATATACGTCTCGTTGTCCAAAAACCGCAGCCACCACTCCGAGCACGCGATGAACAGGAACGAGCCGATGCAGCTGCCGGAGATGGAGCCGATGCCGCCGATGACGACGATAAGCAAAATCTCATACGTCATGGCGGATTTGAATGTATTGGCCTGCACCGTGGTCTGATACATGGCCAGCAGCGCGCCGGATATCCCGGCAAAGAACGAGGAAATGGTAAACGCCATGCGTTTATGGTGGGCAAGGTTGATGCCCATGGCCTCGGCGGCGATCTCATCGTCGCGGATGGCCTTGAACGCGCGGCCATAGGTCGAGTTGATAAGCAGCACGACAACGGCGATGCAGATGCCGACGATCACGAACGGCATGAACGTATCCGTAAAATACGGGAAGCCGCGCAGGAGCTGCGAGCCGTTGGTGACAGGCGCGAACGCCTCCAGCTGGACAAGGGCGCGGATAATTTCGGCAAAGCCGAGCGTCGCGATGGCCAGATAGTCGCTCTTGAGCTTCAGAACAGGCAGGCCGATCAGATACGCCAGCACCGCCGCCAGCAGTCCCGCCAGCAGCAGCGAAATGAACACGCCGAGGACCGTGCCTGCCGTATTGCCGAGCGCACCTTGCAGCGTCTCGGTCAGGGAGAAGTTGAGCAGCGGGTCATAATACTGATACACGGTCGAGCGGATGCCGCTTGAAATGTTGATGGCGGCAAACGCATATGCGCCGACGAGCATAAAGCCCGCCTGTCCGAGCGAGAACAGGCCCGTAAAGCCGTTCAGAAGGTTCATGGATACCGCCACGAGGGAGTAAATTGCGCCCTTGCGCAGGACGGTCGTGAGCATGATGGGCACGCCCGGAATGCGGTCGAGCAGGAACGCCAGCAGATAGACGAGCGCAAGGCCCGCAATGGTCAGGATCGTCTGTAAGGAGAGGCCCTTTTTCTTTTCCATATGCTCCACCTCAGACTTTCTCGGTCAGCTTCTCACCGAACAGGCCCGTCGGCTTGACGACGAGGATGACGATGAGCAGCGCAAACGTGAACGCATCGGAGAACGCCGTCAGCTTCATGCCCTTGAGGAGGTTCTCGCAGATGCCGATGATGAACGCGCCGATGACCGCGCCGGGGATCGACCCGATGCCGCCAAAGACGGCGGCGACGAACGCCTTCAGGCCCGGCATGGCGCCGGAGGCCGGAGCGATGGTCGTATAATTCGAGAAATACAGGAACGAGGCCACGGCGGCCAGCGCGGAGCCGATGATGAACGTAAAGGAAATGACGGAGTTGATCTTGATGCCCATCAGCTGCGCCGTCTCAAAATCCTTGGACGCGGCGCGCATGGCCATACCGACCTTCGTGCGTTTGATAAGGATCACGAGCACCACGACCAGCGCCAGCGTCAGGATCGGGGTAATGACGGTCACGCGCTTGGTGGACGCGCCGAGGATCGTGATGGTGTCGGAGATCCACGGCAGCTCGGGATACTGCTTCGGGACGCCGCCGGTGACGTAATACGCGAGGTTCTGCAGCAGATAGCTCACGCCGATGGCGGAGATCATGACGGACATACGCGGGGCCTGCCGCAGCGGCTTATACGCACAGCGCTCCACCGCGAAGCCGAGCGCGACCGTCAGAATCACGACGACGGGCAGCGCAAAATACAGCGGCATCGTCGCCGAAAGATAGACCATGATGAGACCGGCGACCATGAAGATATCGCCGTGCGCAAAGTTGATAAGGCGCAGAATGCCGTAGACCATCGTATAGCCGACGGCGATCAGCGCATATTGGCCGCCGGCCGAAATGCCCGACAGGACATAGGGCAGCCATTGCTTGAGAACACCCATGGGGAACCTCCTGATTTTTGTTTATCGCCATGTCCAAACCGCGAACCGCTCACCGAAATGAGCCGGCTTGGACGCGGCGATAAAAGAATGGTTCCATCCGGCAGCGGGTTCGAACGCTGCCGGATGAAAATGCGTACCGGCCGGAGGGATTTCCTCCGGCCGGAAACCATTGTGGTCAGTATTGCGGGACAAATGCTCAGGCGGCAGTCTGAACCTTGTAGAACTGGAAGCCGCCGTCGATGGCCTGCTTGATGTAGGCGGTGCTCTTGACAGCGTCGCCGTTGGCGTCGAAGCTCAGCGCGCCGGTAACGGCATCGATGGACAGACCGGCCAGCGCGTCGCGGATGGCGGTGCCGTCGGTGGACTGGGCCTTTTCGATGGCCGCGACCGCAGCCATATATGCGTCATAGCCGAGGGCGGAGACTGCCGCGACAACGTCGTTGCCGCCGTTGTTGGTGAGGTTCTGGGCATTGCCGTTCAGCCACGCCTTATAGCCGGAGACGAATTCCTTAGCAAGACCGGACTCGTCGTTCTCGTCAAAGAATGTGGAGACGAAGACCTGCATGTCGGTGCCGTTCTGCGCGTCGGAGATCGCGGAGTTCTCCCACGTGTCGCCGCCGAGGATGGGGAGGCTGACGCCGAGTGCAGAGGCCTGCTCGATGATCTGCGGGGCATAGGCGATGGCGGACGGCGCGAAGATGACGTCTGCGCCGCCGGAGACGGCGTTATTGAGGTACGCGGAGAAGTCCGCCGTGCCCTCGACAAACGTCTCATCGGCTACGATCTCGCCGCCGGCCTCTTCAAAGGCCTTTACAAAGTTCTTGGCCAGGCCGACGGTGTAGTCGTCGCCGAGCATCGACAGGACGTAGGCCTTCTTGGCGCCGAACTCTTCCATGGCGAACGAGGCCATGACGGAGCCCTGGAACGGATCGAGGAAGCAGACGCGGAAATAATAATCGTTGCCGGCGGTGACGGCCGCGTTCGTGCAGGAGCAGCCGATGGCCGGGATCTTGGCGTTTGCGAAGTAGGTGCCGGCGGCGATGGAGACGCCGGAGCCGTAGGAGCCGAGGACGACGGAGACCTTGTCGGCGACCAGCTGCTGGGCAGCGGAGACGGCCTTGTCGGTCGAGGACTGGTTGTCCTGAATGTCGAGCTCGATCTTGTATTCTTCGCCGTTGATGGTGACGGTCGGCTTGACGGAGTTGGCGTACTGGATGCCCAGAACCTCCTGCTTGCCGCCCGCGCCGTTGTCGCCGGACTGCGGCTCAAACACGCCGATCTTGATGACCTTGGAGCCGCCGCTGGACGCGCAGCCTGCGAACAGGCACATGACCATAACGGCAGCCAGAAGCAGAGCGATGATCTTTTTCATAGAATTTTTCCTCCTTCTGTCCATGTACAATAGACAAGTGTTCATGAACTTATAGTCGCCATTATAGCGAAGTGAAGTGTAAAATGCAAGCCCTAATTGCTTGTTTTTTGAAAAAAATTCACGCTGCGCGGACAATTGTCTTCGTCGCTCTGCACAAAAAACGGATAAGCAGCGACAAAAAGGAAACAAAACGGATCACTTGACAGCTCCGCTATAATAAAAGTGAAGTGAGCTTGAAGGGAATATTATCATGACAGATCTGAAAAAACGGCTTTTTGCCGGACTGCTGGCGCTGGTTCTGCTGTGCGCGCCGCTCTCCGGCTGCGCGGCGCGGGAGGCAGAGCGCTATGACGTGCTCGCGTCCACCGCACCGGTCCGCGCCATGACGGCGGCGCTGCTGGAGGGCACGGGACTGACCTGCGGGCTGGTCGTGACGGAAAGCGTTTCGTGCCTGCACGACTATACGCTGACCGTCGCGCAGATGGAAAAGATCGGGCAGGCCGACGTAGTCGTTCTGAACGGCCTCGGACTGGAGGAGTTTATGGAAGACGCGCTCCGCACGGCGAAGCGCACCATTACGGCATCAACCGGCGTTGACACTCTCCCCGGCGAGGACGGCGAGGACCCGCATATCTGGCTCGACCCCGCGAACTGTATTTTAATGTGCAAAAATATCGCCGCCGGGCTTGCGGAATTCTATCCGGACAAACAGCCCCTGATCGAGCAGAACCTGTCCGCCGTCACGGCGGAGTATGAGGCTGCACAGACCTATGGCGAAGAGACGCTGAAGGCCCTTTCCTGCCGGGAGCTTGTGACGTTCCACGACGGCTTTTCCTATTTCGCCCGCGCGTTCGGCCTTGAGGTTGCCGCCGCAATGGAAATTGAGGAGGGCAGCGAACCGTCCGCAAAGGAGATCGAGTCCGTCATCCGGCTGGTAGAGACTGAAGCCATCCCCGCCGTCTTCTGCGAGGAAAACGGCGAACGGCAGACGGCTGAGACTGTCGCGAGGCAGACCGGAACCGGCCTGTTTGCGCTTACAATGGGAATGGACGGCGGCGAGGCAGGCTGCACGGACGCGATCTATCACAACATCGACACCATCCGGGAGGCGCTTTCATGATCCCACATCTGCACCCGCACGCAGGCGACTGTGAACACGCCTGCTGTCTGAAAATCGAGCATCTGTCCGTCCATATCGGCGGCGAGACGATCCTGGACAACATCGACCTGCATATGCACTGCGGCCAGATGGTCGCGCTGATCGGTCCGAACGGCGCGGGTAAGTCCACGCTCATCCGCGCCATTCTGGGCCAGCGGGAATATGAAGGGAAGATCACCTTCCACGAGGCCAGCGGCAAGGAGGCGAAGCTGCGCATCGGCTATGTGCCGCAAAGCCCGGCCTTTGACCGCGGCGACCCCGTGAGCGTGATGGACCTTTTCACCTGCTGCATCTTCAAACGCCCCGCGTTCCTGCGCCCGACAAAAGCCATGCGGGAAAAGGTGCTGGCGTGCCTTGCGAACGTGCACGGCGAAGCGCTCATCGACAAGCGCATCGGCACACTTTCGGGCGGCGAGCTGCAGCGCGTGCTGCTGGCGCTGGCGCTTGAGCCCATGCCGAATATTCTCATACTCGACGAGCCGCTCTCCGGCGTGGATGTCGAGGGCATGAGCCTGCTCATGGATATGCTCGACGAGATCCGCAAAAAATTTGACCTGTCGATCCTCATGACGACGCACGACTTTACCATGCTGGAGCAATACTGCGACCAGGTGGTGCTGCTGCAGGGAAAGATCCTCCGGCGCGGGACACCGCTGGACGTGCTGAACTCAGAGGAATTTGCGCAGGCATTCCACATGGGAGGAGGCACGCAGGCATGAGCGTCTGGTACGTGTTTTTGAACGCACTCGGCATCCGGATGTTTGAAATGGACTTCATGAAAAACGCGCTGCTGGCCGTTTTGCTGCTGGGGCCGCTGTTCGGCCTGCTGTCCACGATGATCGTGACGGGAAAAATGAGCTTTTTCTCCGACGCGCTGGGCCATTCCGGCTTTACGGGCATCGCCATCGGTGTGCTCTGCGGCGCGGTGCAGCCGATCTATTTCGCGGTCGGGCTGTCGGTTCTGTTCGCGCTGCTGTTTTCCTTCGTCCGCAGCCGGACGAGCCAGTCGGCGGACACCATCATCGGCGTCTTTTCCTCCACCGCCGTCGCGCTTGGCATTTTCATCGTGACGCTCGGCGGGCGGAGCTTTACGAAATTCAACCGGTATCTCATCGGCGATATCCTCTCCGTCTCCCCGCAGGAGATCGGCCTGCTGGCGCTGGTGCTGCTGGCGGTCGTGCTGCTGTGGGTGTTCGGGTCGAACCGTCTGGTGCTGACGGCGGTGCATCCGCAGCTGGCCTCCTCGCGCGGCGTGGCAACGAAGCGCAATGAAACGCTCTTTACCGTCGCCATCGCTATCGTCGTAACGCTGGCCATGAGCTGGGTGGGCCTGATGGTCATCAATTCCCTGCTCGTCCTGCCGGCGGCAGCCTCGCGCAATCTGGCGCGGAACCTGCGGCAGTACCATCTTCTGTCCGTCCTGTCCGCGCTTGTGTGCGGGCTTTTGGGCCTGTGCGCGGCATATTGGCTCGGCTGCTCGGCGGGTGCGACGATCGCGCTGCTGCTGGCGGTGTATTTCGCCGTGTCCTTCGCCCTGCGAAACCGCGCTGCCTAAGAAAGCGACAAAATTTTGCCGGGATCCCATGCGGATTCCGGCTTTTCTGCCACTTGTATGCAGGAAAAAAGTGTGATAAACTTTAATTGAAAATGGAAAGCTCGGCTCTGCATACCGGGCATATCTCCGTATAGAATAAAAGAGGATTTTTCATGAAGATCGCAGACATCCACGCACATATTTTCCCGGAAAAGCTGGCCGAAAAGGCATCGCATTCCATCGGCAGCTTCTACGGCGTTTCCATCGAGCGGGAGGCCGATATGCCGCGCCTGTGCGCGGAGGATAAGCTTGCGGGCATCACCCGCTGCGTCGTCTCCAACTCTGCAACGAATGCCAGTCAGGTCCAAAACGCCAACACATTTCTGGCCGAGGCCGTCCGCGGACACGACGGCTATCTCGCCTTCGGCACGATCTATCCCGGCATGGACGGATTTGAGGAGGAGCTTGACCGTATGCTGGAGCTCGGCCTGCGCGGGATCAAGATCCACCCGGATTTTCAGAAGCTCGCCATCGACGACGAACGCGGCATCGAAACCTATAAGGCCATCGCCCGGCGTGATCTTCCGGTGCTGTTCCATATGGGCGACGACCGGTATGATTTTTCCTCGCCCGAACGGCTGACGAATCTGTTGCGGCGGGTGCCGGAACTGCGGGCTGTGGCTGCACACTTCGGCGGCTGGCGCAGCTGGACGCGGTCGCTGGCGCAGCTGCAGCCGGAAAGCGTCCTGTACGACACATCCTCCACGCTCGGCATGATCGACCGGGAGCTTGTTCTGCGCTTCATTGACAAAATCGGCCCCGACCGGCTGATTTTCGGCACGGACTTCCCCATGTGGAGCCCGAAGGAGGAGCTGGAGCGGTTTCTTTCCCTCGGTCTGGACGAGGCCGAGCAGCAGAAGATCCTGTACGGAAATTTCATGAACCTGCTGCATTTAAAGGACGGGGCATAGACCGGCCGGCACGCAGCAGTTCGATCAGCTAAAAAACTTACAGCAGCCCCGGATACTGAAGTACCCGGGGCTGCTCACTCACTCTGCCGTATTTAAACCTTTGCCAGACGGTATGTGCTCTGCAGCATGAACAGGCTGTACAGGAGCATGACGGCGAAGACGGCGTAGGCCGGTGCATAGCCGCCCGCAAGATCGGCGATCGCGCCGGGCAGGAAGGACAGCACAATGCCGCCGAGGCCGTAAGCCCCCTGAAACAGCCGGAGCGTCTTCTCATAGCGCTCCGGCGTGCTCAGATCGCCCGCCCAGATCGAAACGCCGACGGTAATGAGCGACCCGCCGAAGCCCAGAAAGACCGCAGAGGCCAGCATCAGCGCCTCACTTTTCAGCGGCGCCAGCACGCACAGCGTGCAGCCGAGGATAAAGCTGCCGAACAGCAGATAATTTGCCCGGTAGCTGCCCAGCTTATCGCACAGCGCGCCGCAGACGCACTTGCCTGCCATCAGCGCCAGCCCGCACAGCGAGAACGCCGCCGCGGTGCGCATGGCGTCCATGCCCTCTGACATATAAAGCGTCATCAGATGGGTAAAGCCGGTCGCACCGATGCCGCTGACCAGCAAAACGGCCAGCAGAAGCAGCGTCCAGCGCAGCCGGGACGGGTGCAGGCCGTGCAGCGCACGCTCCTGCGTGCTCTCCGGGGCGGCCTTGCCCCATGGCTCAAGGCCGAGCGCGGCGGGGTCGCTGCGAATGAGGAAAAAGACGAGCACAGCCGCTGCCGCGCAGAACGCGGCTGTCCACAAAAACGCGCGGTCTACGCCGCCGGCCTCCGCAATGGCGGTGAACAGCGGGGAAAACACGACGGTCGCCAGTCCCGTTCCGGCAGAGCAGATCCCGATGGCCAGCCCGGAATGCGCCCGGAACCAGCGGCGCATCAGGATCGACGCCGGTACCATCGAGCCGAGCGCATAGCTGACGCCCGCGACGGCTCCGGCAAAATAATAGGCCGCGAGGCTTTTTGCTGCGGCAAACAGCAGGAAGCTGACGCAGGCCAGCATCGCCGCCAGCGCGCAGCCGGTGCGATAGCCGAGCCTCCGGTAATACCGGCCGATGGTGAACGTGCCGAGCAGATACGCCGCCGAGCGGATCGTCGTAATGAGCGAGGTCTGCGTGTTGGTAAAGCCATTCTGGGCCAGGACGTACGGCTGCGCCGCCGAAAAGACGTTGAAGGCCAGCCCGCACGTCACAAACAGCATCAGCGTACAGCCCGCGCAGGACAGCAGTGCCCTTCTGAGGTTTTTTTCCATTTCTCTTTCTCTCCCGTTAAAATAAGCGCGCCTTGCGGCGCGCTTATTCTGGTTTTTCAGTCTTCTTCCTTTGCCGTGCAGCGGATATGCAGCTCGTCGAGCTGCTTCTGGGTGACCTCGCTGGGTGCGCCCATCAGGATATCCTGCGCGTTCTTGTTCATCGGGAACGGAATGATCTCGCGGATGCAGTCCTCGCCTGCCAGCAGCATGACCATACGGTCGATGCCCGGGGCGATACCGGCATGGGGAGGTGCGCCGTAGCAGAAGGCGTTGTACATAGCGGGGAACTTCTTCTTTACATCATCCTCGCCGAGGCGGACGAGCTGGAAGGCCTTGATCATGATCTCGGGATCATGGTTCCGGACTGCGCCGGAGGACAGCTCGATGCCATTGCAGACGAGGTCATACTGCTGCGCCGTGATGGTCAGCGGGTCAATTTCGCCCCGGATGGCCTTGTCCAGCGTGGCTGCGCCGCCGCCCGGCATGGAGAACGGGTTGTGGCAGAATTCCAGTTCTCCGGACTCGTCGCCGATCTCGTACATCGGGAAGTCGACGATCCAGCAGAATTCGTAGCGCTCCTTGTCCATATGCCCCTCGACATTCGCGCCGAAGGTCTTGATGAGAACGCCGGTGAGCTTCGTAGCAGAAGCGCCCGCCGCAACAACGACCAGCGTGTTGGCGGTCAGGCCGAGACGCTCGATGAGCGCATCCTTGGAGCCCTGCACGAACTTCGCGACGCCGCCTGCAAGCTCGCCGTTCTCGTCCATCTTGAACCAGTAGCCCTTGACGCCCGCCTGCACCTCGCAGTCGGTCAGGAGCTTTTCGATCTGTTTCCGCGTCAGATGGCAGTTCGAGATGGGCACGGCCTTGACGGTCTGGCCCTTGAACGGCTCAAATTCAGACTCCGTGAACAGGTCGGAGAGATTTTTGCACGTCAGATCGATGCGCAGATCCGGCTTGTCGGAGCCGTAGGTCTCCAGCGCGTCCTTGTACGCGATGCGGCGGAACGGTGCGCTGGACGCGATGTTATACTTGCCGTATTTGGCGAAGATCGGCGGCAGCACGTCCTCAATGATGGCAAACACGTCGTCCTGCGCGGCAAAGGCCATTTCCATATCGAGCTGATAGAACTCGCCGGGGCTGCGGTCGCCGCGTGCGTCCTCGTCGCGGAAGCAGGGAGCGATCTGGAAATAGCGGTCAAAGCCGGAGGTCATGAGCAGCTGCTTGAACTGCTGCGGGGCCTGCGGCAGGGCGTAGAACTTGCCGGGATGCTTTCTGGCGGGAACAAGGTAGTCGCGCGCGCCCTCCGGGCTGGAGGCCGTGAGGATGGGGGTCGTGATCTCAAGGAAATCATGGTCCATCATAGCCTTGCGGATGGCGGCGATGACATTGCAGCGCAGGATGATGTTGCTCTTGACAGCGGGGTTGCGCAGGTCGAGATAGCGGTACTTCAGGCGCTGCGTCTCGTCGGCGTCGCGGCTGCGGTTGATCTCGAACGGCAGCTCGTTGTACTGGCAGCGGCCCAGCAGCTCGATCTTCTCCGGCACGACCTCGATGTCGCCGGTGGGCTGCTTGGGGTTTTTGCTTGCGCGTTCCCGCACGGTGCCGGTGACGGAGATGGTCGACTCCTTGTTGATGCCCTTGACGATGTTCATGATCTTTTCCGTCTCGACGACGATCTGCGTCGTGCCGTAGAAATCACGCAGGACGATAAAGGCAAAGTTATTGCCGACCACGCGGACATTTTCCATCCAGCCGACGAGCGTGACGCGCTCGCCCGCGTTTTCGATGCGGAGCTGGCCGCAGGTATGGGTTCTTGACTGCATCATAGTGGTTTCCTTCTTTCTTTATGGGAAAATTTTTTACTTTAAAATCGTGCCCTGGCCGCGAAGCTCGATATCGGCCAGAATGCGGGCAGCTGCGTCCTGCGCCGGGACGGTGACCTGGTCGCCGGTGCGAAGATCCTTCAGTGAGACGGTTCCGGCCGCGATCTCGTCCTCGCCGAGGAAGACGACATAGGGGATGTGCAGCTTGTCCGCGTACTGGATCTTGGCCTTGAATTTCTTCTGCTCAGCGTAGAGCTGGACGCGGATATTCTGCGCGCGAAGCTCGGTCGCAAGCCGGACAGCGGCCTCCAGATCGTCGGTCATGGGAACGATCATCACGTCAGCCGGGGCCATGACGCGCTCCTCGTTCAGCATTCTCTGCTCGTTCAGCACGTAGAACAGACGCGTCAGACCGATAGAGATGCCGACGCCGGGCAGCGGACGGTCGGTATAATACTCCGCGAGATTGTCGTACCGGCCGCCGGAGCAGACCGAGCCGATCTCGGGATGGTCAAGAAGCGTTGTCTCGTAGACAGTGCCGGTGTAGTAATCCAGCCCGCGCGCGATGGTGAGGTCAACGGCGAAATTCTCCTCCGGCACGCCGAACGCGCCGAGCAGCTTCGTCACGGACGAAAGCTCGTCCAGGCCCTGATCGAAGACCTCGTTTCTGCCGCGGTACTGCTCCAGCGCGGACAGAACCTCGCCGTTCGTGCCGCGGATGGCGATGAAGGTCAGGATCTCATCGGCCTTTGTCTCCTCCACGCCGCACTCCTCGACCAGCAGGACGCGAACCTTGTCGGAGCCGATCTTGTCGAGCTTGTCGACGGTGCGCATAATATCGCCGGACTGCTCGGACAGGCCAAGCATGGCGTAGAAGCCGTTCAAAATCTTGCGGTTATTCACGCGGATCTGGAACCGGCGCAGGCCGAGCGTCGAGAACGTCTTATAGATGATGGACGGGATCTCGGCCTCGTTCGTGATGGAGAGCTTGCCGTCGCCGATGATGTCGATGTCGGCCTGATAGAACTCGCGGAAGCGGCCGCGCTGCGCGCGCTCGCCGCGGTAGACCTTGCCGATCTGGTAGCGGCGGAAGGGGAAGGCCAGCTCGCCGTAGTGCAGCGCGACGTATTTTGCCAGCGGGACGGTCAGATCGAAGCGCAGCGCCAGATCGCTGTCGCCCTTCTGGAAGCGATAGATCTGCTTTTCCGTCTCGCCGCCGCCCTTGGCCAGCAGCACGTCGGCAGCTTCGATCGCGGGGGTATCCAGCGGCGTGAAGCCATAGAGGCTGTAGGTTTTCCGCAGAACCTCCATGATCGCCTCCATCTGCAGCTGCGGCTGCGGCAGCAGCTCCATAAACCCGGAGAGCGTATGCGGTTTGATTTGTGACATGGTTTTGTTCCTCTCTATGTGATGCGTTTTTGGTTTTGGATGGGATCATTGCGGTAAATCAGCTATGTGGTCAAAAATTGCAGGGAAGTATGGATTTGCTGGAATCTTGTAGGGGGCGATGCCCACATCGGCCCGCTGGGCAGCTGCGAATTTGCCGAAGATTTCCGAAAAAACAGTCCATCCTGCCGGGGCGATGTGTACCGGCAAGCGGCAGACCCACATCCGTAACGCTCCTTCGTCGCGAACGGCTGTGACCGGCATCGCCCCCTACAACCGGTGCGTGCAAATTTGCTTTGCATATCCATAAAAATATACTCCCGTCCCGGCGTTTTGGGACGAGAGCATACCTGCTTCGTGGTGCCACCCAAATTCGGAAGCGGTTGGACACTTCCCTCTTGCGCAAGGGATGCGGGCTGCGCGGGCCCGGCGATTTCGGCGCGGTGCGCCTTATACGCTTGCTCAGCGGATGTCCTTCCCGGTGCTGCTGCAAGGGCCTTTCAGCGTCATGGCCCTCTCTCTGGGCAGGCAGAAAGCCGGTACTGCTTCCGCGTCGTCGCAAAAATCAAAATTATCGGATCGTTTTCTTGTTCTTCATCATCATGCGCCAATCCAGATCGCCGCGCTGCAATCCGAGGATCAGCATTTCTGCCGAGGCCAGATTTGTCGCGCACGGGACGTTGGACGAATCGCACAGGCGAAGCGTGCGCATGATGCGCTGATCCTCCCAGGGATCGGTGTCGTTGGGGTCGGAAAACATGATGACAAGGTCGATCTCGTTATACGCGATGCGCGCGTCGATCTGCTGGTGGCCACCCTGACTCTTGGACAGGAAGAGCGTCACGGGCAGGCCCGTTGCCTCGGACACCAGGCGTCCCGTCGCAGCCGTAGCCGACAGCGAGTGCTTGGACAGAATGCTTTTATACGCGGTGCAGAACTGCACCATGAGTTCCTTCTTTTTATCGTGTGCCATAAGGGTGATGTTCATACGCTCAGCTCCTTTATGTACGCATTATCGGGTAATTTTCATCAACGGAACGCGCTGTCCGCACAGCCGCTTTGCGATATGCAGGCAGGCCAGCGCCGCGCCGTGGTAGGTATATTGTACGAGCGGCTTTCCCTCTGCCGCAGCCAGCGTGACAGATGCATCGTCCGGCACAACGCCGAGCAGCGGCAGTCCCACGCCGTCCATCACATCGTCGACCGTCGAGCGCATACAGGCAAACAGCTTCGGGACAGTCCTGTTGACCACAAGCCGCGCCGGGATCTGCCGCTCCTGCAGCAGAAGCTCCGCTGTGTGCGCGGCGTCCCGCTGCGACGCAGGGCCGGGCAGCGTGACGAGCATTGCCTCGTCCGCACAGCGCACCGCCATCCGGAACAGCCGTCCGACGCCCGCCGGCGCATCCAGCAGGATCCAGTCGAAGCCGTCCCGTGCCTGCGTGATGAGTCGTTCGAACGCTTCTGTGTCGACCGCCTCAGCGCTCTCGGTCACAGGGGCCGTGAGCATGGAGAGATTTCCGATCGTAGGGTGCTGTGACGCCTGCTGAAGGGAGTATTCCCCACGCATGACGGACGTAAACGGCAGAACCGCCATATCGGCCATGCCGAGCGCGATATCGAGGTTGCGCAGGCCGACGTCGAGATCGACGCACAGCACCCGCTGTCCCTCCATCGCCAGACACGACGCGACGCCCGCGCAGAGCGAGGTCTTGCCCGTGCCGCCCTTGCCGGAGATGACTGCCAAAACCTGTGCCAAGCCGTGTCCCTCCTGCGTGCTGATACTTATTGCATATTATAAACGACGCTGACCGGAAATTCAATGGGAAAAGTGCAGCCAAACGGTTTTTTCTTTCTGTTTGGCATGGAAACTGCCGGTTCTGCCTGCCGGTCTGCGTGCATATACTGTAATGGGGGCGAAGCATATGAAATACCGCAGTATGGAAAACCGGTTCTGCATGAGTCTGGTGGCGTTTGCCGTGATCGTGCGGCTGCTTCTGGCGACGGGCGTATCGGCGGCGCTGGATTCGGCAGTCGGGCTTGCGCCGAAGCTCGAAGCGCCGGACGAGCCGGATGTATTTCTTCTGGAAATTCTGGAACCGGAGGCCGCGCAGCCCGAGCCGACTGCGCAGCCGGAGCTCGCCGCCGCACCGGAAGCACCCGCAGAGCAGGAGATGGAGGCGGAGCCAGTCGACCCGCCGCTTGTGTTTTCTGCGGACGAGGCGGACGCGATCGGCATCGTCGGCGCCTGCAGCTATCAGCCGGACAAGCAGGCGCTGCTGACCCGTCCGTCCGCACTGTCGCTTTCGGATGACGGCCCGGCAGTCCTGATCGTACATACACACTCCAGCGAGGCGTATACCATGGAGGCGGGCTTTGAATATCCGGAATCAGATGCGCTGCGGACGCTGGATGAGCGGTATTCCGTGATCCGCGTGGGCGATGAAATTGCGGATATTCTGACGGAGGCGGGCATTTCTGTCCTGCACGACACACAGCCGAACGATTATCCGAATTACAACGGCGCCTACGAGCGTATGCGGCAGACCATCGAGGGTTATCTGGCAGAATATCCGTCCATTCAGATGGTGCTGGATATCCATCGCGACGCGGCTGAGGACGCAGACGGGAACCCGGTCGCGCTGACAGCGGAGGCAGACGGCGAAGCCTGTGCAGAGCTGATGCTCGTAGTCGGCACGGACGAGGGCGGCTTATCGCACCCGGACTGGCAGGAAAATCTCGCAAATGCGCTGAAAATCCAGACACTTCTGAACCGCTCGGCACCCGGACTGTGCCGGAACCTCAATCTGCGCACCGAGCGCTTCAACCAGCACGAAACGCCGGGTTCCCTTCTTGTCGAGGTCGGCGCAAGTGGCAATACGCTGGCCGAAGCGCTGCGCTCCGCCCGCATTTTGGGACAGGCACTCGCGGTCTTTCTTCGCGGGCAGATGCACGATGACACGGACTGACGGACACCCCGGTATGGGCGTGCATTGCAAATACCCCCGGTATGCCAGACGCATACCAGGGGTATTGTACATATTGGGATCAACTCAATGGAAGAAGAGGAAGTAGCAGCCAAACGCAATGACGAACAGGATCAGGATCGCGACCGGCAGGATCACCAGCATGGCGGACAGGATCATCGCAAAAAGATCCTTTTTGCTGACGGCGTCCTTATCCTCCTCTGTCGGCTTTTTCAGCTCCGCCGCTTCGTTCCGCTCCTTCTGGTAGCGCATCGCGCGGTCTACTCTCTTCTGGAACAGCATCGGCTCACTCCTTCGCCTCAAGCTTGTGGTGGCAGGCGACGAAGTGGTTCGGGCGAACCTCTTCCCACTCCGGAACGACCTGCGTGCAGATCTCCGTGCAGTATTTACAGCGCGTATGGAACTTGCAGCCCTTCGGCGGGTTCACCGGGCTGGGGATGTCGCCCTCAAGGATCGACAGCTCCTTCGCGCCGACGGTATCCGTGGTCGGGATCGCGTTCAGCAGCGCCTCGGTGTACGGATGGATGGGGTGATGGAAGATCTCGTCAGCCGCCGCCAGCTCGACCATGGTGCCGAGGTACATGACGCCGACGCGGTCGGAGATGTACTTGACGACGGACAGGTCGTGCGTGATGAACATATAGGTCAGATTCTGCTGTTCCTTCAGATCGAGCAGCAGGTTGATGATCTGCGCCTGAATGGACACGTCCAGCGCGGAGACAGCCTCGTCGCAGACGACGAACTTCGGCTTCGTGGCGAGCGCGCGGGCGATGCCGATACGCTGCCGCTGGCCGCCGGAGAACTGGTGCGGGAAGCGGTGCAGGAAGTAGGGCGCAAGGCCACAGTCGTCCATGATCTTGAGGACCATTTCCTGCATACGGGCGTCCTTTTTCTTGATCATGTTGTGCGCCTGCATACCCTCGCTGATGATCTGGCCGACGCTCATGCGCGGGTTCAGCGAGGAATACGGGTCCTGGAAGATCAGCTGCATATCGCGGCGCAGGCGGCGCATTTCGTTGTACTCCAGTCGGGCAAGGTCGATGCCGTCGTCGCGGTAGGCCTCGTACTTCTGGAACTCGGGGTCGTTTGCATACGGGACGCGCAGCGCCTCGATCTCCTTGCGGCCCGCGTCAAGCTGCGCACGCAGAGCGGCGATCTGGTCGTCGCACTGCTTCAGCTTTTCCTGCGCTTTCTGCAGCTGGCCGTCCTTGCCGGACTTGCCCGCTTCCTCGGCCGTCTTCTTCGCGTATTCCGCGTCGTCCACGTCGACCTGCAGCTCCTGCCGCTTTTCCTCCATGCCGGACAGCTTGCGCGCAATGGCGTAATCCTTGGAATAGGCCGCGATGACGGGATCGAGATCATCGACCACGAGGAATCCGCCGACGATCTTTGTGATATCCAGCAGCGCGTCCTCCGCCAGCTTGCGGGCGGTATCGAGCTCGCCGTGCTTGGCGTACTGCTCCTTCTCGGAAAGCTTGGCGTAATCGGCCTCGAGCTTGTCGCGCTTCTGCTCCAGCTCGCGGAGCTTGGTGCGGCGGGCTTTGAGGTTTTTAACGGTATCGATGACATACTTCGGCGCCAGATCGTCAAGGGACCGGCCGTAGTACATGGTGCGGCCATAGGTCTGGTGATACAGCTGGAGGATGGTGCGGCCAAGCGTAGACTTGCCGCAGCCGGACTCGCCGACGAGGCCGAACGTCTCGCCCTCGTAGATATCCAGCGTGATGCCGTCGTTGGCCTTGACAAAGCGGCCGCCCTTCAGGGGGAAATACTGCTTCAGGTTGCTGATGCGAAGCAGAACCTTCTTGTCATTATTTTGCATGTCTGTCCTCCTTCTTCGCGTAGAAGCAGCGAACCTGCTGGGTG
>OMAE01000199.1_pt1 | contig 21392 bp, 22 predicted proteins | sample 1673701 | NCBI WGS metagenome assembly OMAE01 (sample SAMEA103958123, study PRJEB25191) | human gut metagenome | reverse complement strand
GGTGCAGGCAGCGAAGCGTCCCTGCCAGTAACTTTGCGCGTCCGCAGACGCGCCCACAAGCTGCTCTTCCTCCAAGATTCCGTGAAGAACCAAAAATGCCCGGCTGGCGCAGGGCGCAGTCGGGCGAAGGTTATTCGGTTTCGCTGTTGTACTTCTTGCACCACGGGCGCAGTGTGCATTCGCCGCACAGGGGGTGCTGGGCCTTGCACACCCTTCGACCGTGGAAAATCAGCCAGCGGTGCGCGTCGCTCCACCTGTCCTGCGGAATCAGCGCGCGCAGCTGCATCTCCGTCTTCAGCACGTCGGGGGCATCCACCAGCCCAAGGCGGTTGCTGACGCGAAAAACGTGCGTATCCACCGCAATTGCCGGAATATGGAACGCCGTGGACATGACGACGTTCGCCGTTTTGCGCCCGACGCCCGGCAGTCGGGTCAGCGCTTCCATGGTGTGCGGAACTTCGCCGCCGTCCTCCGCCAGAATCATCCGGCACGCGGCGATGATGTTGCTTGCCTTGCTCTTGAAGCCGCAGCTTTTCACCAGCGGGTACAGTTCGGCAACATCCGCCTCCGCCATGCTCTTCACGTCGGGGAAACGCGCGAACACAGCGGGCGTGACCTTGTTGACCTGCTTGTCGGTGCACTGCGCGGACAGCATGACCGCCACCAGCGTCTCGTAGGGGTTGGTGAAATGCAGTTCGGGCTTGGGCTGGGGATAGAGGCGGTCAAGCTCGGCGAGGATTAACTGTTTGTTTTCTTCAGGTGTCATTCAGGGGGATTCTCCTTCACAAGTGCGTCACTGCGTTCGGCATCCGCTGCACGCCGCGCAGCATCAGCAGCAGCATCGCGACATTGACCGGGTAGACGACGACCTGCTTGATGAAACGGTTGCAGACGCTGATCCACGCGGGCATCGTTGCGCCTTCGCCGTAAATCGGGCGGACAAGCGCGCGGACAAACGCGGGATAATCCGCGCCGTCGGACACCGCGGTGAAGCCCGCCATCGCCAGAAAGTAGGTGTTCAGCAGGAAGTGGCACACCAGCGACACAACGAGCAGGCACGCCATCGTCCGCCAAATCGTAACCGGACGTTTATGCAGCATCAGCCCGTAGAAGAAGCCGCCAAGCGCCGCCGCCACGGACAGACCGGGGTTAATCGCCTGCCCGGTGAGGATGGTGCCAAGGGCGTCGCTCCCCCACGCAACGAGCGTGCCGCCGATGGGGCCGAGCAGGTATCCGGCAATGGCGTTGGGCAGAAAGCCGAAGCTGATGCGCAGCCAGTTGCCGAGGTTGATGGCAGTGATGCGGCTGAGGATGATTTGCAGCGCCATCAGCACACCCATCACGCAGAGCTTCTGGGTGGTCAGCCGGACGCAGTCCCGCCAGTAGTGGGCATGGAAAACGGATTGTGACATCACAAAAAGCGCCTCCTAAGCGAATTTTTGCGCGCAACTCGCAGGAGGCAGCACCAAGACAGCGGGATGCGCCGAACCCACCGCGCCGCCGTGCGGCTTCGTCTCATGACAACTCCCCGTTCATGAACACTTAACGCGGATTCAGCTACTCTGCCCGATGCGAATCACAGGCAAGGCTATTGTACGCCATTTCGCCCAAAAGTGCAAGGCTTTTTCGGGATTCCTGCTGTTTTTTCAGGGGGATTGAGGGATTTCCCATGTGTAATACGGCGCGCCCCAGAAGCCGGGATGCTCCGTCACGGTAACGTTGTCGCCCTCGGACACGCGGTTGTAGCTCCCCGCCCCAATCTGGAAGGTCAGCGATTCCGTCTCCCCCGACGCCGCGACCCGAAGATGATAATCCCAGCTAAATTTATGCTTTTCCCGCCATTTTTCGGTGATATACGCCGTTTGCGCACTGCCTGCGCTTTGGTCAAACGCAGCGTTGCTCAAACACGCCCAGCTATGAGCGGAAAGCAGCACCACCAGCGCCAGAATCACAGCGCGCCCCCAGTATTTTTCATCGTCCGCGCGCTCGTCCGGCACTTGCTTCTCCGCCGCAAGCAGCATCGGCAACGTCAGCAGCATGAAGCACGCCGTGACAAGCCAAATCGTCGCCGCAGGCTGCATGGTCATGCGGATTTTGCGTTGGAAGAGCAGCAGCGTGGAGATAAACAGCGGCAGAATCATCCCCGGTCGGATAATCAGCGTCTGCTTGCGCTTCGTCAGTGTTGCCGCAATGGCGAGCGCGAGCCAATCGACCGCGTAGAGAATCAGCGCGGCGGCGCGGAACGATGGAATGTGGTCGAACGCAGTCGCCAGCGCGAGCAGCCCCCACGCCAGCAGCGTGACGGTGCTGATGGGCTTTCGCGTCTTGATTTTGGCGGATTTCGTCACGTTAGTCCGCCTCCTCCTGCGGATAGTCCCATGTATAATACGGCGCGCCCCAGAAGCCGTCGTACGCCGTCACCAGCACCTCGTCCCCGGCAGATATGGCGCTGAAATCCTCCTTGCTGACCGGAAAATCCAGCGTTCTGCCGTCCCAAACCACGTCCATGTAGCAATAGCGGCTTGTCGCGCGCGTCTGCGAGACGATGCTGATGTGCGACGTGCCGACGTCCGCGTCAAACACCAAGTTCGTCGCAATCAGCCAGAACGCGCAGCTCATCCACAGCACCCCGACGACGATGAATACCCGCGCGGCAAATCTGCCCCGGTTGATGTCGGCAGCGGCTTGTTTCTCCGAAATCATCAGCGGAATCAGCAGAATCAGCGCAAGCAGGATGCTCCGCCACACCAGCGGCGATTCGTCCGGACGCATCCCGATTTGGCAACCGACAATCAGGAACGCCGCCGCCAGCATCGGCAGGAACACGCGCGGGACGGCGATTGTCCCCTTCTTCGGGGCGGTCAGGGCAAGGAGGCAGAGCGCAATCAGCCCGACCGCGTACAGCACCAGCGCGACGGTTTCCAGCGCCGGGACGAAGTGCGCCACCAGCGCCGCCGCCAGAAGTCCCCACGCGGTGTAAACCACGGGTTTCGGGGTGAACAGTTTTCTTCTGGCTTCTCTTGCTCTATTGACCATGTCAATCCTCCCCCTGCGTCTTCGGCAGCGTCACATCGTAGTACGGCGCGCCCCAGAAGCCGGGATGCTCCGTCACGGTGACAACCCTCTGTTCATCATATCGGTTATAATCACTCTTGCTGACGGAAAACGTGTTTGTTTCGTTCGTCAAAGGCTTCGACACTTCCAGATAATAGCTCATCCGGTGCTTCGTCCCCTTTTCCACTCGCTTCCGCGTGATGACGCCCGTCGTCGCCGTACCTTCGCTCATGTCAAAAGCAACGTTGGTCGCGTAGACCCAGTTGAAGCAGCTGAGGACAATCAGGAACACAATCGTGATGGCGCGCATCCAGTATTTGTTGTTCCCCGCCTTTCCGGACGGAACGCGGCGCTCCGCAAGCAGCATCGGCAACGCCAGCAGCAGCGAAATGATGATAATCCACAGCCACAGCTTGCCCTCTTCGCCGAAAGCATAGCGGCGAACCTCTATCGCCAGAAGCCCCGCGCCGAACAGGAACGGCATAAAGTCGTTCTCGTTCACTGCCAGCCCCTTGATTTTGCGGCGCAGTGTCATCGCGTACATCGCCAGCATCCCGGCGGCGTACAGAATCAGCCCGACCCGCTGGAAATTTGGGACATGGCGGATGCCGACGGCTTCCAGCATCAGGACGCAGGACAGAATCAGCAGGGCTTTCCGCCTGATTTTCTCTCCCATTTTTCTTCCTCCAGTACGTCAAAAGCGCCCGCCGGAAGTGTTTCCAGCGGACGCCGATAGCATCCTTTACTTCAGCAGGATAATCGTCGCGATTTCCAGCCCGGCTTCGAGGATGATGGACACGCCCATGAAACCCCAGACGATGTTCATCGCGGTGTTCGGGTTGAGCAGGATGAACAGCGCCAGCACAACCGCCAGCGCCGCGGAAATCGCCGGGAAGTACCAGCGGATGCCGCTCAGGCGGAGGATGTCCACCGTGCACTGCACCTTATACGCCGCCAGAATCAGCATGGCGATGGCGTACACCCACGTCACAAACGGCAGCGCCGCCAGCAGTACACCGTACTGCGTCACGCACAGAACGCCGAGGATGATGAGCAGCAAGCCCTTGAAGAGCAGCTGCTTGATGACCATTTTTTCTGCTTCGCCGACAAAATACAGCGTGCAGAAGACGATGCCCGTAAGAATCATGACAGCGCCCGCGCCGATGATGAAGGCGGAGGTGACGGCGTCGGGGTTGACGAGCAGCAGCACGCCGACGATGATTTCAGCGATGCACAGCAGGATGTTGCCAATCTTGCTGGTCAGAAATTTCTTCATGGTGATTTTCTCCCTATTCTCCGATTGGTTATTTACTTGTTGGTTTGGATTACAGGCGCAATCAAGCTTCCTTCTTGTTCAGGATGTTCATGAACTCTTCGCCGGTGATGGTTTCTTTTTCGTACAGGTACTTCGCCAGCTCGTCGAGTTTCGCGCGGTTTTCGGTCAGAATCTGCGTCGCCTTCTGGTACTGCTCCTTGACGATGGAGACGACCAGCGCGTCAATGCGCGCCTGCGTTTCCGCCGAGCAGGACAGGGACGTGTCGCCGCCCAGATAGGCGTTTTCGACCGTCTCCATTGCCACCATGCCGAACTCGTCGCTCATGCCGTAGCGGGTAATCATCGCGCGGGCGAGCTTCGTGGCCTGCTCAATGTCGTTGGACGCGCCGGTCGTAATCGAGCCGAACACAATCTCTTCTGCAACACGACCCGCCGTCAGCGTCGCAATCTTGTTGATGATTTCGTCCTTGGTCATCAGGTAGTGGTTGCCCTCATCGACCTGCATCGTGTAGCCCAGCGCGCCGGACGTGCGCGGCACGATGGTGATTTTCTGCACGGGCGCGGAGTGGCTCTGCAGCGCCGCGACGAGCGCGTGACCGATTTCGTGGTAGGACACGATGCTCTTTTCCTTGTCGGTGAGAATCGCGTTTTTCTTCTGATAGCCGGCGATAACGACCTCGATGGATTCCTCCATGTCCGCCTGAGACGCGGCGGTGCGGTGGTTGCGGACAGCGCGCAGGGCGGCTTCATTGACGATGTTCGCCAGTTCCGCGCCGGATGCGCCGGACGCCATGCGCGCAATCTGCGCATAGTTGATGTTCGGCTCGGTCTTAATCTTCTTCGCGTGGACGCGGAGGATGGCTTCACGACCCTGCAAGTCGGGCAGCTCCACGGGCACGCGGCGGTCGAAACGGCCGGGGCGGGTCAGCGCGGGGTCAAGGGATTCGGGGCGGTTCGTCGCGGCGAGGATGATAACGCCGTTGCTGCCCTCGAAGCCGTCCATCTCGGTCAGCAGCTGGTTGAGCGTCTGTTCGCGCTCGTCGTTGCCGCCGCCGAACTTGCCGCCGTCGCGCTTCTTGCCGATGGCGTCGATTTCGTCAATAAACACGATGCAGGGTGCTTTCTCCTTCGCCTGCTTGAACAGGTCGCGCACCTTGCTGGCGCCCATGCCGACGAACATCTCCACAAATTCCGAGCCGGAAATGGAGAAGAACGGCACGTTCGCTTCGCCCGCGACTGCCTTGGCGAGCATGGTTTTGCCCGTGCCGGGCGGGCCGACGAGCAGAATGCCCTTGGGCATCGACGCGCCGATGTCGCGGTACTTCGACGGGTCATGCAGGTAGTTGACGATTTCGCTCAGGTTCTCCTTCGCTTCGTCCTCGCCCGCCACATCGTCGAACTTAATGCTGCCCGCGCTGTCCTTCACATATACCTTGGCATTGGAATTGCCCATGCCGAAGGACATCGCGTCCTTGCCGCCGCCCATGCGCTTCATCATCTGGCGCGTGAGCAGCTGTCCCAGCGCGATAAAGAGCACAATCGGGAAGACGAAGGAAAGCAGGAACGACAGCAGCGGCGACGTTTCCTCCACAATTTCCTTGTCGAACCTCACGCCGTGTTCGGACAGGCGGCTGGTCAGCTCCGGGTCATCCATCTTGCCTGTGCGGTAATAAACAGCGTTCTTATTGGCTTCGTCCTCCTTGGTGATGAAGACGATCTGATTGTCCTGCACTTGAACTTCAGAGATCTTGTCCTCTTCGGTCATCTGGATGAACGTACCGTAATCGACATACTTCACGCGCGCCTGACTCACCATCGGCACGAGCAGCGTGTTAATCAGCAGCACGACCAGAATCGCGATTGCGTAATAGACAATCAGCGGTTTTTTCGGGGTTTTGACTTCATTCATGCGTTGGTATCCCTCCCATCGATGTTGATTCTACCATGGCTTTATGAACTCAGTTTGTCCTTTTCAGCGAAAAGTAACAACTGTTTTCATGTTTTTTTGCGAGAATACCGAAAATGGGACGGCGGAAAATTTCCGTCATCCCACTAACTGGTTACAGTTGTCCCACCACGTCGTCCATGCTGTACATGCCGGGCTGCTGATTCATCAGGAACGCCGCCGCACGCAAAGCGCCCGCAGCAAACACGCCGCGGTTCTCCGCGCTATGGCTGATGCGGATTCTCTCGCCCGTGCCGAAGAAGCAGACTTCATGCTCGCCCGTGACCGTGCCGCCGCGCAGGGAGTGCATCCCGATTTCCTGATGCTGGCGCTTGCAGTCGCGTCCGTGGCGGCCGAAAACGGCTTCGCGCTCATCCGGATAGGCAGATTTGACCGCGTCCAGGAGCATCAGCGCCGTGCCGGAGGGCGCGTCGAGCTTGCGGTTATGGTGCGCTTCGACAATTTCCACGTCAAAGGCATCGCCAAGGACGCCTGCCGCCTTCTTGGCGAGGGCGCGCAGCAGGGCAATGCCGAGGCTCATGTTGCCGGAGCGGAAAATCGGCACGACTTTCGACGCTTCGGCGATTTGGTGAAGCTGCTCGTCGGTCAGACCCGTCGAGGCAATGACGACCGGGACGCGGTACTTCGTGGCGTAATCCAGCACGTTCGCGCCGGGCTTCCAGTTGGAGAAGTCAATCACCACATCCGCCTTGGGGGCGTCGGCATAGTTCGCATAGAGGGGGAAATCCGGCTGATACGGGGCGACCCCGGCGGCAATGTCCACGCCGCACACCACGTCAATGCCGGAGGATTTTGCTTGCGCGGCGACCTCGCGGCCCATGAAGCCGCACGCGCCGCTGATGAGGATGGTCATCGTTGTTCTTTGCTCCTTGTGTTTCCTAAGAAAATTGTGCTTTTTTGTTGCAGAGGATTTCGCGTCTGCGGACGCGACCAAAGGGCTTTGCGGTCGCCCTTTGGAAACCTTCGCAGTGCACACCCATGTTTCTTGGTCTTTTTCGCAGCTGCTATTATAACGGAAGCGGTTAAATCAGCTTCCAGCCGCGCATAATGTCGGCGAGCTTCTGCTGGTTGGCTTCCTGCATGGGAATCAGCGGCAGACGCAGTTCGTTGCGGCACATGCCCATCATGCTCATGGCTGCCTTGCAGGGAATCGGGCTGGTTTCGCAGAACAGCGCCTTCACCATCGGCAGCAGGTCGCGCTGCATCTTGGACGCTTCCGCCCAGTTGCCGGAGAGCGCGAGGGACGTCATCTTGCTCGTTTCGGCGGGCATGACGTTGCTCAGCACGGAAATGACGCCCTGGAAGCCCAGCACCATCAGCGGAATCGTCAGGTCGTCGTTGCCGCAGTAGAAGGTCGCGTTGTCGCCGACGAGGTTGATTTTCTCCATCGCCTGCGCCACGTCGGGGTTCGCTTCCTTCACGGCGACGACCTGCGGCAGACGGCAAATCTTCTCAAGCGTCGTGGGCTGGATGTTCACGCCCGTGCGGGACGGCACGTTGTAGACGACAATCGGCAGACTGGTCTTTTCGGCAATCTCCGTGTAGTGCGCCACCAGTCCCTCCTGCGTGGACTTGTTGTAGTAGGGGGTGACGACCAGCTGCGCCGCCACGCCGAAGTCCTTGACGACATTCGCCGCGTGGATGACCTCGCGCGTGCAGTTGCTGCCCGTGCCGGCAATGACGCAGGCGCGGTCTTTCGCGCGCTCGGCGACGAAGCGGATGACCTCAATGTGCTCATCCCACGTCATCGTCGATGGTTCGCCCGTCGTGCCCGCGGCAATCAGCGCGCTCACGCCGCCCGCAATCTGGCTTTCTACGAGGTTGTCCAGCGCATCCCAGTCGATTTCGCCGTTCTTGAAGGGCGTAATCAGCGCCGTACCAGTGCCTGTGAACAAAGGTTTCATTGTGATAACTTCCTTCCAGATATTTATACGATTTTTGCATTACACCCGGTGCGGAATGTACCCCTTGCGGCAGAGCAGCTCCGCCGTCAGGATGCCGCCGCCTGCCGCGCCGCGCACCGTGTTGTGGCTCAGGCAGACAAAGCGGTAGTCAAACAGCTTATCCTCGCGCAGACGGCCGATGGACACGCCGAAGCCGTTCTGGAAATCGCGGTCAAGGCGGGTCTGCGGGCGGGAGGGGTCTTCAAAATACTGCAGGAAGGGCTTGGGCGCGCTCGGCAGCTCCAGGCGCTGCGCTTCCGTCTCGTAGTTCGCCCAGCGTTCCTTGATCTGCTCGATGGTCGGCTTTTTCTTGAAGCTGACGGACACCGCCGCCATATGACCGTCGGAGCAGGCGACACGCAGGCACTGTGCGGAGATGACGGGCAGCGCGGCGTTGACAATCTTGCCGTCCTCCACATGACCCCACAGCTTCAGCGGCTCGTTTTCGCTCTTTTCGTCCTCGCCGCCGATGTAGGGAATCACGTTATCCACCATTTCGGGCCACGTCTTGAACGTCTTGCCCGCGCCGGAAATCGCCTGATAGGTGCACACGCTGACCTTCTCCGGCTCAAAATCAAGCAGGGGGGTCAGGGCGGGCACATAGCTCTGGATGGAGCAGTTCGGCTTGACGGCGATGAAGCCGTTCTTCGTGCCGAGGCGCTTTTTCTGCGCTTCAATGACGGCAAGGTGATCGGCGTTGATTTCCGGCACGACCATTGGCACATCCTCGATGCCGCGGCAGGCGCTGTTGTTGCTCACCACCGGAATTTCGTGCTTCGCGTAGGCTTCCTCCAGCGCGCGGATTTCGTCCTTCTTCATGTCCACGGCGCAGAAAACGAAGTCCACATGCTTGCTCACTTCGTCAATATCCGCCGCATCGACGACGGTCATGCCCGCCACCTTTTCCGGAATCTCCCACGCGAACGCCCAGCGCTCCCCGACCGCCTCGCGGTACGTCTTTCCGGCACTGCGCGCCGACGCCGCCACACAGTTCACCTCAAACCACGGATGATCCTTCAGCAGCGAAATAAAGCGCTGACCGACCATGCCCGTTGCGCCAACAATGCCTACACGATACTTCTCCATTGGCTGTATCCTCCATCCATGTGTTTCTGCTGATTTTTTTTGCGGTATCCTGTCCATTCGGATTCAAAAAAAGCCACCACAAGCCATCCTGCTCGCGGTGCGCCAAAGACCCTATTTTCCATGCAGTCGCCCGCATGATGCCCTGCCCATAAGGAACAGGCGGTGTCTCAGTGAATCAGCGCTCCGCCGGGGATTTTTTGCCCCGATGACAGTCACGAACCTGTCCGGCCCGCGCCCAAGCACAGGGTCTGCGGCTTCGTTTGCCCTGCCTTTCGGCGCACCACCCCTTCCCGCGGCCTCTGCGGAAGCCATCCTCCGCCGCGGTACACGATGCGTGCGCACCTCTGATTCCGTTCCTATGCAATTATCGGATACCAATGCTATCATAGCACGCTTTTGCTTATCTGTCAATCACTTATGAAGATTTCCGCCGTTTCTTCACCAGAAACCGCACAACCCCGCGCAGGGGCTTCGGCACCTTCACGCACACCATCCGCACCCGCATTTCTGTCACCTCCTCCCCACACAGATCAGCACCAGTCCGGCGATTGCCAGCGCCACGCCAAGCAGCGCCGCCCACGCCCATGCCGGGATGCACAGCAGCAGCACAATCAGCCCTGCCGCCACCAGCACGACGCCCGCAATCATCAGCGCGCGCTGACCCGTGCAGATGACCCATTGCCGCTCGCCGCAGGAGCGTTTGCGCATTCGTCTCCCTCCCCGCTCGGTTGATTCGGTTGAGGGTATGCGGGGGATGCGCCGCTTATGCCAGCAAGCCGAAATCCGTGAACGCCTTCGCCAGCCCGCCCGCCTCCACCGATTGACAGACCGCGTCCGCGGATTGCTTCGCCGCCTCCCCGCCATTGCCCATGCAGACGGAAAAGCCCGCCGCGGCAAACATCGGCAGGTCGTTCAGGCTGTCGCCGAAGCAAATGCTGTCCGCCGGATTGATGCCGAGCGCCGCGCACACCTGCTTGACGCCGCTGCCCTTGTCATAGCGGCGGTTGACGGTTTCCGCGTTCACAAGGTCGTGCTGGCGGTCGTCCATCAGTACGAAGTCGAACTCGCTGCATTCCGCCATGGCTTTGTCCAGCTGCGCCCGCGTCGGGGACATGCACACGACGGAATAAACGGGTTCGCCGCCGTAATCGCGCATGGGCTGCATCTGCAATCGCCGCTCGATGGCCTCGCGCCAGCGGAGCAGCTCGCTGCTGCCGTTTTGCACGTCACGGGCGCGGAGAAAATCACGGAAGCCCTCGTCGCAGTACGCGCCCATGCGGGTCTGCACGGTGCGGAACACGCCGTTATCCGACAGCGCCGTCAGCACATGCGCCTGCTCCTGCGGGGTCATGGGGCAGTCGAAGACATCGCGGCTGCCGACGACCACCAATCCGCCGGAGGACGCAACGTAGCCGTCAAAATCAGCGCAATGAAGAAGCGGCTTGAGCATCGCTTCGCAGCGGCCGGTGCAGAGGAAAACGCGGCGCCCCAAGCGGCGGGCGGATTCGATGGCAGCGACGGCGGATACGGGCGGCGCGGAATGCCCTGGCTGGGTGAGCGTGCCGTCGATGTCGAGGAAGATGGCGCGGTAATCGTGCATGGTGGATTTTTGCTCCTTTGGGGTGCAGTTCTTTCCTTATTATATATTATATAGGCGCTTATGTTGCAGGAGGAATCGCGTCCGCGAACGCCCCCCTGGACTGCTTCGGCGCGGATTCTCCCGTGCAGCTTGATTTTTATCGGAAGTTTTTTCGGCGGCAATCACCGTTTTTCTTCCTATTGAATAATATTCTCTGTCAACCTTCGTTTTTCCTCTTGCCAGTTTCGTTTTTCCGGTGTATAATCAGCGGCGGAAGATTTCGCAAAGGAGCAAAATCATGGCATCCAAATCGCACGACCTGACGCACGGGCCGCTCGTCCAGCAGATTATCCTGTTTTCCCTGCCGCTGATGGCAACGAACGTGCTGCAAGTGCTGTTCAACATGTCCGACGTGGCGGTGGTTGGGCAGTTTGCAGGGCCGGAAGCGCTGGGCTCAGTCGGGTCTACCTCGATTCTTGTCTCGCTGTTCACCGGCTTCCTGATTGGCATGGGCAGCGGGGTCAACGTCGTCGTCGCCCGGTATATCGGCGCGCGGCACGACCAGGACGTGCACGAGGCGGTGCATACCTCGCTGATTCTCTCGCTGATTGTCGGCGTCATCATCATGGCGCTGGGTTTCCTTTTCACGCCCGCAATGCTCTCCATGCTCGGCACGAAGCCGGTGCTGATGGCGGGCGCGGTCAGCTACCTGCGCATCTACTGCCTCGGTATGCCCGCTATGGCGGTGTTCAACTTTGGCAACGCGGTGCTTTCCGCCGCCGGCGACACGAAAAAGCCGCTCTACTTCCTCTCGATGGCGGGCGTCATCAACATCCTGCTGAACCTGTTCTTCGTCATCGTCTGCCATTTGGCGGCGGCGGGTGTGGCGCTGGCAAGCATCATCTCCCAGTATATTTCGGCGGCGCTGGTGATTTTGTCCCTGCGCCGTTCAGGGAGCGTGGTGCGGCTGGAACGGTCGATGCTGCGGATTGAGCCGCACAAGGCAAAGCAGGTGCTGTCGCTGAGTATTCCCGCCGGATTGCAAAACGCGATTTTCGCGATGGCGAACCTGTTCATTCAGGCGGGCGTGAACTCCTTTGACGAGGTGATGGTGGAAGGCAACGCCGCCGCCGCCAACGCCGATGCGCTCGTCTACGACGTGATGGCTGCCATTTACACCGCCTGCTCGTCCTTCATGAGCCAGAATTACGGCGCGGGCAAGCGCAAGCGCATCATCCACAGCTACTTCATCTCGATGGTGTTCTCCTTCGGCATTGCCCTTGTCATGAGTGCGCTGCTGGTCATCTTCGGGCGGCAGTTCCTCGGCATTTTCACAAATGTCGAGGAAGTCGCGCAAGCCGGGATGATTCGCCTGCGCATCATGGGCTGCTCCTACGCCTTCTCCGCCTTCATGGACTGCACCATTGCCGCGAACCGCGGGCTGGGCAAGAGCTTTGTGCCGACGGTTATCGTGATTATGGGTTCGTGCGTGTTCCGCATTATCTGGGTGTACACGGTGTTCGCGTACTTCCACACCATTGAGAGCTTGTACCTGCTCTACATCGTTTCGTGGGCGATTACGGCGACGGCGGAGATGATTTGCCTGCGCCGCGTCTACCGCGAGCAGATGCAGAAGCTGCCGCCGGACATTGACGGCGTGAAAGCAGCCGCCTGAAAGGAGCGATTTTCCCCGATGACCAGCATTCTGATTAAGGACACGACCCGCGAGGAACGCCAGCAGATTGTCGATGACGCGATTGGCAACATTTCCGCGTCCTGCGACGGCTGCGCGGAGGGCATCATCGAGATGTACCAAGCGTATATCGACGGCGAAATGGAGCTGCGCGAAGTAAACGCGGCGTTTAACGCACGGTACGTTTCCGGCGAGCAGGGCGCGGCACGGCGCAGCTGCTTCGGGCGCGGGTGGTAATTGTGCGCAAAGGAATCCCCCTCGGATGAATGGCATCGGAGGGGGATTTTTATGTGCTTTTGCGGGGCACGCGCTTTGTTAGATTCGATGCGCATCCAGAAATTGCCGAAACTCCTCGTCCGTCATCTGCCCGAAGTCCGCCTTTCCCGCCTTGAATCCCGCCTGCGCCAGATATTCGCGCACGTCGCCAATTTTCGAGAACGTCTTCCCCTGCTCGTCGGTCATCCATGCGCCGTTCCGGCTGTTGCTGATGCTCTCCTGCACGCGGTACGCCTCCCCGTCGCGGGTAATCGCGATTCGCGTCTCATTGCTGAGCCACACGCCGACAAGGTTCGTCTGCGGCAGATTGTCCATCCGGTGGATTTGCTGGTACTTTGCCCAGTATTTTCTTTCCAAATTTCGAAGATACGCCACATAGCCCGCACCCATCAATATCAGCAGAAAGGCAATCCGCACGACGAAATTGCCAGCCCGCGTGGTTGATTCCCCCTGCGTCGACAGGATGATGCCGACGATAACGGGAATCAGCAGCAGGCACAGCCGAATCGCCCATTGCGTCATGCGCTCCCGAACCGCCTGAATGTCCGCCAGCTCGACGTTTTCCTCGCGTTTTTTCTTCATTATATTCTGCTCCTGTCCAGAAATTGCTGAAACTCCTCGTCCGTCATCTGCCCGAAGTCCACGTCCATCGGCTCGTACCCTTCCTGCGTCGCGTACTCGCGCACGTCGATAAGCGTCGGGAAAACCTCGTCCTGCTCGTCATTTTCCCACGCGCCCGTCGTTTCATCGAGGACATCCAGCTGCACGCGGTAGCCGCTGCCCTCGCGGTAAACCGCCACGCGCGCTTCGGCGCAGAGCCACACGCCGACGAGGTTCGCGCGCAGGAGGTTGTCCATCCGGTGGATTTGCTGGTACTTCGCCCAGTACGCGGGCAGCCGCTTCTCGTCGTCCCTGCCGGAAATGAAACCCAGCACCATCAGCACAATCGAAAGCACAAAGACAATGCCGCCCAGCGCTTCGTGGGATTCCCGCAGCGCACAGCCGGCAAACAGCGGAATCAGCAGCGCAGTCGTCAGAAGGTTATGCTTTTTGATGCGCGTCTGGATGGACTGAATGTCCGCCATTTCGACGTTTTCCGGTACGACCACTTCGTATTTGCGCATCATTTTCACTCCTTTTATCCCCGTTTTCCCCCTCATTGTACCACCGCTCCCGCCGCTTGTCAATCGAATCACAATCCCCCTTGCGCGGCGCGAAAATGCGTGATAGAATAGACGGAAAGAAGCCGTTTGCATCCCGACGAAAGGAGGGGGAATCCCTTGAAATTGGAGCGGTTCGCGTATTTCCTCGCCGTCGCGCAGACGGGCAGCATCACCCTCGGCGCGCAGAAGAGCTTCATCACCCAGACCGCGATGAGCCAGCAGATGGCGGCGCTGGAGGCGGAATTGGGGCTGACGCTGCTGAAGCGCAGCAAGTCCGGCACGTCGCTGACGGAGGCGGGGCAGGCGCTTGTGCCGCTGGCGGAGCAGCTGGTTCAGTGCTATCAGGCGATAGAGACGTTTGCGGACGCGCAGCGCCATCAGCCGCGGACGCTGACGATTGCCTACACCGGGCCGATGGAGCAGCAGCTGCTTCTGCGGGCGATTCCGGCGTTTCGGGCGCATCATCCGGAGGTTGAACTGCGCGTGCGGCAGCTGTCGATGGCGCGAATCGGCACGGCGCTGGAAGCGGGCGACTGCGACATTGCGCTGGCGATTCCGGGCGAAATCCCCTTGCAGCAGATGAAGCACGTCACGGTGATGGAGCGCCCCATCTGCGCCGCCGTCGCGTCGTCGCACCCGCTGGCGGGGAAAAATTCCGTCACCCTGCCGGAGCTGACGCATTTTCCCGTCATCCTCCTGCAGGCGGGCGCGAATCGCAGGGCGAGCAGCCAAATCGCCCGCTGGCTGATGGGGCTTGGGTGGACAAAAGACGCGCTGCGCTTTGCGGACACCATCGAGGATCAGCTGCTGATGATCAACCTGAATCAGGGCATTTCGTTCATGCCGCAGGGCAGCTATCCCGTCGGCATCCGCCTGATTCCCATCGTCAGCGACACGCCGATTCTCCACCACACGGAGGCGGTCATGCGCCAGACGACGCCGCTGCACCTGCAATTCGTCGAGCAGCTTCGTCAGGCGGACATGGCGGAGCGGCATCCATAAGTTCCGCTTATGACGAGAAAGAAAACGCTTGTTTGACATTCCTTTCACAATATACTATGATATTGCCATGAAAGGAGGGATTTTTCCCTATGAAAAAGCGTTTGATTTCCCTGTTTGTGGCGCTGACGATGCTGCTGTGCCTGATTCCGGCGGCATTCGCGGCGACCTTCAACGCGGGAACGTACACCGCCTCCGCCAACGGCATGAACGGCGCGGTGACGGTTGAAGTGACCTTCTCGGACAGCGCCATCACCGATGTGAAGGTGACGGAGCAGGCCGAAACGCCCGCGATTGCATCCGGCGCGCTGGAGCAGATTCCGGCGGACATCGTGGCGCATCAGACGCTGGCGGTGGACACGGTAACGGGCGCGACCATCACCAGCAAGGCGATTCTGGCGGCGGTCGAGGACTGCGTGAAGCAGGCGGGCGCTGACCCGGATACCCTGCGCACGCCGGTCGAAAAGAACACTGCGGACGTCGGCGACCGCACGGCGCACGTTGAGGTGCTGGTCATCGGCGGCGGCGGCACGGGTCTGGCGGCTGCCATGTCCGCGATGGACAATGGCGCGAAGGACGTGATGGTGGTCGAGAAGCTGTCGCGCTTCGGCGGCTCTACGTCCGTATCCGGCGCGGTCGTCGCGGCGGAAAACACCTACTACACGCAGAGCATCGGCTTGGAGCCGAACAGCGAAGTCTGGCTGGAAGAGTGGAAAGCATCCTCCGATTCGGACATCGGCGTGCTGGGCAAAGACCCCGGCTATCCGACCTACGAGCGCGTGAGCAACTACTTCACGCAGGTTGGCGAAACGGTCAACTGGCTGGAGGACAAGGGCGTTGCGCACTGGGTGACCTACCCCTTCTTCCCCAACGGGCGCTATCAGGTGCCGGATTACGTCATCGACAGCGAAACCGGCGCGGCTGACCCCGAAGGCGGCTACATGCTGATTGACCACATGGTGGACTGGCTGAAAAATCACGACGCTGACCTGCGCCTGAGCACGACCGGCACGAAGCTGCTGACCAACGACGCGGGCGACGTCATCGGCGCGACCGTGCAGGACGCAAGCGGCTCCTACGACGTGTACGCCTCCCGCGGCGTTGTGCTGGCGACCGGCGGCTTCGCGGCGAGCGAACCCATGATGCGCGAGTACCTGCCCCAGTTCGCCGACTGGATTGACCTGACCACCGCGGGCGCGGGCGACACTGGCGACGGGATGCAGATGGCGCTTGACGTCGGCGGCGTGTTCTACAACGACCCCTATGTCATCACCCTTGGCTCGACCAGCCGCAACGGCAGCATCGCGGGCTTCTGCATGTCCGTGAATCTGTGGGGGCGCATGGTTGTCAACAGCAAGGCGCAGCGCTTCTTCAACGAGGGTTACATGCCTTATCAGGCGACCGTCGCGCTGAGCCGCACGGAAGACGGCATCGCGTGGGCGCTGGGCGACAGCAAGTTCGCGGGCGCTGCGCTGCTGGACGCGGCGGTGGACGGCACCGAAGTCGTCAAGGCGGACACCATCGAAGAACTTGCCGCGCTGATGGGCGTGGACGCGGACACGCTGGTCAAGAGCGTTGAAACGTACAACACCGCTTGCGCGACGGGCAACGACACCGAATTCGGCAAGGGTGCCTCCAACCTGACCGCCATCGACGCGGCGCCGTACTACGCGGTGCGCATCTACGTCTGCACGGGCGGCACGATTGCGGGCGTAAAGACGAATCTGGACTTCCAGGTCCTGCGCGAGGACGGCTCGGTCATTAACGGCCTGTACGCTGGCGGTGAGACCTCGAACCGCGAGATGTACGCCTACGCCTACTCTTCCGGCTCCGGTGTCGGCTACGCGCTGGCATCCGGCCGTCAGATCGGCATGAACCTGATGAAGTAAACACAAACAGGGCATCGTCAAAACGGCGATGCCCTGCGTTTTTGCTATTCAAAACAAAGTGCGCTCCCTTTTTCACCAGACCCGCCAATGGTGCCCGCAGTGCTGGCAGACCGCGACGCTCCTTGTCACCATCTCGTCGCGCCGGGGCGGCGGGCGCTTTCCCTTCCGCTCCGCCTCCTGCGACCAAATCACCGGCAGAAACAGCAGCTTGAACGGCCATATCCACCAGCCAATCAGCAGCCACCACGCCAAGCTGTGGCGCGTAGCCCGGCGTTCACGAACCAGCTCCACCCGCACGTCACGGCTGCGGCAGCGTGGACATTTCATGCAAAGCACACCCTTTCTTTTGTGGATTTGCACCCATTATACCGCATGTACGCCGCCTTTGCAATCACTTTTCCGGCATTTCGTACTGCGCGCGTTTTTCCTATTCATCTTTTGGCGCGATATACGCCGCCATCGTTGTGCTGATTTTCTCCGGCGCACGCCCCGGAATCGCCTGATACACCGCCCCCGACGCGTCCTGCCAAATCACAAGGTCGTCGATGTTTGTCTGCTCCAGCACATACCATGCCGATGGGATTGCAGGGTTCACCGCGCGCTCCTGCTGCGTCACTGAAACGACGCTCAGCCGCGGAAAGGGGCACACGCCCGTCAGCTCATGCCCTTCATAGCTTGCCACGCCCAGCGCCGCCACATAATCGCGGTAATCCGCAGCGAACGTCACGCCTAACGCCTTTTCCGCCTGCGTGACCTCCTGCGCCGTCGGGGCTTTTATCGAAATAAACGCCGGCTGCGCACGAAGCAGGTCAACGATTTCTTTCATTAGAATCCTCCTTGCGTCAGCAAATTCGCCATGTATTTCCAGAAAGCCTTGCTCTGCTTCGCAAAAACCTTGTGGTCAATTTCTGAGCTTTTCCCGAAAATGTGCCAAATCTCGTTGTTGCCATTCTGCATATGCTCCGCGCGTGTCAGAATCGCCAGCGTCGAATTCATCTTTTGTCCGATGTGGTGCAGCTGATATGCCTCCCCCGTCGCCGGGTCAAGTGCCGCCAATCCCTGCTGCATCCGCGTCAAGTTCGTTCGCCCCTTTTCGTCCACGAAATCGAGGTCGATTTGGCGGATGAGCGCCATCTTGCCATTCACCATCTTCGGTACAAGCCCCGCTTTCTGGCAGACCTCGTACTGCTCCATCGTCCGGAAGCCCTTGATGACATCCAGCGGATAGCCCGATTCGCGCTGAATCTGCGCCGCTTCGTTCATCGACAAGCCGTTCAGCGTCGCGCCCTTCAGCCCGACCGCCTCCGTCACGCCGCCCGAAATACTGCCGCTGATTGCACCCCACTTGAAGCCCTCGCTGCCCGCCAAGGCTGCCTCGCGCGCCGCCTGCTGCATGTCGCCCGTGCGGACAGCCGTCGCGATGAACGCCGGCACGCCCGAACTCGCCGCGCCAAGCAGACCGCGGACAGCGCTGTCTTTGGCAGCCATCGCGAAAATCATGCTGACCGCCGGTGCGCCCACGCCTGCCGACACAACGGAAACCGTCACGCACACCAAAATCACGCCCGTGCCGATTGCCACGTTGCGAATCACGCGGTCGTAGGCATCATCGTAGTCCGTCCACGGCACGGCGACCGTCTCGTTGTTTTCACCAAGGGTGAAGATGTACTTCTCGCCCTGAAACTGCGCGTTTAATTCGGAAAGCGTATAGCCGAAGTAAACGTTCTCCTGCGAGTTGAACGCCAGCTCGTCCAGATACTCCTGAGAGATATACACCGCCTGTACGTTTTCCACAAAATAGTCGCTGCTGTCCAAATCGGACACCAGCTGTTCGTACAGGCTGTTTTCCAGATACGGCAGCAGCGCCGCATCCCCCATCCGGCGGAATTCCGGTGTGCTTTCACCCAGCGCACAGCCCGCCAACAGCACCAGCGCCAGCAGCAGCGAACATAGCTTTTTCATCCGCATTCCCCTCATTTCAGGCGCTCCAGCGAGAAGCCGTTGCGCACATACGTCTCCAGCAGCTCCTGCGAGCCGACGAAAATCGTTTTCGTTGTGGATTCGCCCGTGTATCGGTTGCTGACCGAAATGGTGTAGATGCCCTCCTGCGTGTAGCGGTCGCCGTCCTTCGCGGGGCGGTTGAAGCGCTCATCCTCGATGACGCCGTTCGCCGTTTCCACCAGCACCGCGCGCCGAACGTTGATGTCCAGATACCGCGAGCGCGCCAAATCCAGCGAGAATCCAGCCTCCGCGACCGATGTGTTCTGCAGCTCCGCGCCCGTCAGCAGGTCAAACGGGTAGACCATGCAGTTGCCGTTGCGGATGGAGAAGCGCAGGAAAATCCGGTAATTGCCAAATTTGCTGGTGATGTGCGTCAGCTCGCCGTCCTGCACCTCGTAATCCAGCGCCACCTCGTAGTCGCCCTCTTCGTGCAGCACAATGCGCGTATTCGCGCCCGTTGTGCCTTTCGCCAGCAGATAATCCGTGTAAACTGCCGGTTCATTTTTAGCATTCTGATAATCCGTGTGGCGGACAATCAGCGTGCCGCGCCCGAAGTTCGTTTTGGGAATGCCGAACTGCTGGTCATAGCCGTTCGCATCCGCCGCGAGAGAAAGCTGCGCGTTGCCGTTCAGCGCGTCGATATCCTGCTCCAAATCAAACCACAGGGTAACAGAATCGCCCAGCGTCTTGATGAAAACAGGCTGCTGATTTTCGTCCGCCGTCACGCGGGTGAAGCCCGTCAGGAAGAATCTTCCCAGCCGCCAGCCGAAGTGCTTGTCGTCACCGCTGATGGTATCCTGCTTGGCATAGCCCGTGTCAACCCCAGTATTTACGGCATCTGCCGAGAAGTAATAGATGGATATGCCCTGTTGCTTGCAGCATTCGCGCAGGCGCGCCATGCTGTCGGCGTACTGTCCCGCGTCAGCAAACAGCGCCATTGCGCCCGCGTAATCCCCCGCTTCCTGCGCCGCTACTGCCTTTTCATAGCGGCTTGCGCGGCAAAGCGCGTCGCTGTCCGCATAACCCGCAAGTTCCGTGTAGAGGGCAATCGCGGCATCGTAATTTCCGCTTGCCGCTTCCGCCTGCGCCTGCTGATAGCGGTACTCCTTCGCCAGTGCCGCGCTGCCCGCATAGTCGCCCAACGTGTCCAGCAGGGCGGTGGCTTCGGCATAATCCCCCTGCTCCGCAAACTGCTTTGCCTGAACCTGCTGTTCATACGGGAACGCATTGCGGTCGGCGGACAAGTTCATCCACAGCGCCGGGCGAACCCCCAGTTTCTCCGTCACGCACTTCGTTCCGACCGCGCCGCGGACATCCAGAAAGCACGCGTCGTAGCTTTCCTTGCCCGGCTAGCGCAGCCACCAGTCCGTTTCGCCGATGCCGATGGTGGTGAAGCCCAGAAACTTCGCCCCCCGTGACCGGGCATATTCCGTGCCGCTGACTTTCCGCTGCTCCTGCTCCGGAAGATACTGCATCACCTGCGCGTAGCTGAGCAGGAAAACGTGCGTTTCCGCCGGTTCAGCATCCGTATTCTGCCATTCCGGATTCCCATCCGCCGCCGTATCCGCCAGCGTCACCGGAGCAATCGCCGCCCACTCAGCATCCGTGAACGCCGCGTGAAAATCCGCCTGAAGCCACGCATTCAGCGCGCTTTGATTCCACACGGCATCGGTTTTCTCGTCATGGAACGGCAGGCAGTCCAGCGCATAGCGGCTCATCAGCAGCGCTTTGCCGCCCTGCACATCCAGCACCTGCCACGCAATGGGCTCGCTGCCGTTGTCCAGATTGCCATCCTGTTCATATTGCCCGAAAATGACCGTATCGCCGACCCGCGTTTCTTCCGCGTACCCCGCGCAAACCCAGCAAACGAGCGCCATCAGGCACACAGCAAGCAGCTTTTTCATTTTCCGTTCCCCCTCCGCCGTTTTCGCTTCCATTATAGCACAATACAGCTGAAATTGGTAGTTGATTCGCAGCCGTTTTTCCCCCAAAACAAAAAAAGTGCCGCGACCCCTCTTGGGAATCGCGGTGAAGAAGTGGAGCATGGCAAGCAGCATACGAACCCTTTTCCCTTTTCTGCGCTGGCAATCTGGTTGAGGGCGATGGTGCTCGACTGACCGGAATAGTTATAGGTGATTTTGACGCGCCCATCGTCGTAGATGAAAACGGCATTGACGAAGGTCTGCACAAGGCGTTTCTGACACTCCCTGTCCTTAACGTCCAGATCCCGCAGTCGCAAGAGGAAGTACTCGATATGGTCTCGCGTGATGCGGATGCCGGAGGTCAGCTCCAAATCGGCCAGAGAAGCGGTCAGGGCGGCTTTCTGCGCGTCCAGTTCATCCATGCGGGACTTTGTAGCGGCGTTGAAGATGCCCGCCTCTATGGCCCGCACAAGGTTGTTTATAGCTTTGTCCACTTCCGCAAGCTGTGCTTCAAGCACAGCTTTTTCTTCTTGCACTTTATCGGT
>OMAE01000175.1_pt1 | contig 22629 bp, 19 predicted proteins | sample 1673701 | NCBI WGS metagenome assembly OMAE01 (sample SAMEA103958123, study PRJEB25191) | human gut metagenome | reverse complement strand
TGCAAATTCCGTCTGTGCCTGCAGCACCTCGCTCGGCGCGGTGCCCTGCACATACTGCATCTCCTGCCACTGCTCCTTCGTGATGAGGATCTTGCGCGGCTTCGAGCCCTCGAACGGCCCGACAATACCCATCTCCTCCATCTGGTCGACCATACGCGCGGCGCGCGAATAGCCGAGCTTCAACCGGCGCTGCAGCATGGATACCGATGCCTGCTTCGTCTCGAGAATGACGTCCACTCCCTGCGGCAGCAGCTCGTCATAGTCGCTCTTGGCGGACTTGTCCGCCTCAGGTGCGGGGCTGGACTTCTTGTCGGCCTCGGCGGCAGATTTCTCGATCTGGGCGATGATATCGTCGCTGTACTGCGCCTCGGAGTTTTGCTTGATGAAGCGCACGACCTCCTCGCGCTCCTCGTCCGACACGAACGAGCCCTGCACACGCAGCGGCTTGCCCGTGCCGATGGGCGCGTAGAGCATATCGCCCATGCCGATGAGCTTTTCCGCGCCGGAGGTATCGAGAATGATGCGGCTCTCGAGTGAGGATGAGACCGCAAAGGCGATGCGGCTCGGGATGTTCGCCTTCATGAGGCCGGTGATGACATCGGCCGACGGGCGCTGCGTCGCAATGATGAGGTGCATACCCGCAGCGCGGCCCATCTGCGCCACGCGGCAGATGCTCTCCTCCACCTCTTTGGCTGCGCAGAGCATGAGGTCGGCCAGCTCATCGATGACGATGACGACCTGCGGCAGCGTCTGCCCGTCGGGTTCGTTCTTCTGCAGGGCGTTGTAGCTTGCCAGATCGCGCACCTGCGCCTCGGAAAACAGGCGGTAGCGCTTGAGCATCTCCACGACCGCCCACTGCAGTGCGCCGGCCGCCTTCTTGGGGTCGGTCACGACGGGGATGAACAGGTGCGGGATGCCATTATAGATGCCGAGCTCGACCATCTTCGGGTCGATCATGATCAGGCGCACCTCGTCCGGCGTCGCCTTGTAGAGCAGGCTGAGGATGAGCGAGTTCATGCACACGGACTTACCGGAGCCGGTCGTACCGGCGATGAGCATATGCGGCAGCTTGGAGATGTTGCCGATGATGCAGTTACCGCCGATGTCCTTGCCGACGGCGAACGAGAGCTTGGACTTGGCATTGCGGAATGCGGGCGAGTCGATAATATCGCGCAGGCAGACCGCGCTGACGATCTTGTTCGGCACCTCGATGCCGACGGTCGAGATCTTGTCCGGGATGGGCGCGATGCGCACGTTCTCCACGCCGAGCGCGAGCGCAAGGTCGCCGGAGAGGTTCGTGATCTTGTTGAGCTTCACGCCCGCCTCGAGCTCGAGATCGTAGCGTGTGACCGTAGGGCCGCGCGTCACGTCGCGGATCGTGGCATTGACGCCGAAGCTGCTCAGAGCGGTATCGAGCCGGTCGCGGTTGAAGCGGATCTCCTCCGTTGCGTCGGTCTGATCCTTCTTCCCCGCGCGCAGAAATGATACCGGCGGCAGCTGATAGGCAGAGTGGTCGGCGTTCTCGCGCTCGATCGCGGAGGTGATCGCCGCCGTCTCTGCCGCAACGGCGGCGCTGGCCGCCTTTTTCGACGGCTTCGGCGGATCATGGATCTCCTGCGCGGCCGTCACATCCACGCCGCAGATGTCTGCCGCCTCCTCCACGGATAGCGGCTGCACATTCTGCGTCGCCTCCGCCGGCGCGGGCTTTTTCCCACCGCGGGCGGCCTTTTTGACCGGGATTGGGTCGATCGGCTCGTCGTCCGGCTCGGACGGCGTGTCCTCGACCGGAATATCGATGAGCTTTTTCTTGGCGACAGGCTTGTCCGGCGCGGCGCGGCGCGCCCTGCGCTGCGGCTCGGGCTGCGGCGGCGCGGCAGGCTCGTCCTCGTCGTCAAAGAGCGGCTGGTCTCCGTCATCCGGGATGTACTGCGCCTCGCGGTGCGCGCGCCACCATGTGACGATCTTGCCGACCGTCAGATCCATACTGCCGAGCACGCAGGCCACGAATGCCGCCATCGTCAGCGGCAGCGCCGCGTACACGCTGATGCCGGCCTTTAGCAGATAGCCAACGCCGCCGGAGATGACGCCGCCGGAGGTGAGCGCCTTGCCGCCGTCATAGAGCTGACCGACGATCGCGCCGAACGTCTGCGCCGTGAACGGCACGCGGCAGACCATGAGGTGCACGATCGTGCCGAACAGCGGCGCGATCAGCAGCGACGCCGTCACGCGCAGACCGAAGTGCCGCTCCGGATTGCGCACAAAGACCCAAGCCAGCAGCAGCACCGCAAACGGGAACGCCCAATAGCCCCAGCCCATAATGCCGGACAGGAAGCCCGCAAAGCCGTCGATGATGACGCCCTCGGCGTGAAACAGGCCAAGAAACGCGAGCAGCGACAGCACGATGCACATGATGGCATACGGCCACGTCGGCGCAGTCTGCGCAGGCGTGGGCGCTGCAGCGGGCTGCTTTTTTGCCGGCTGTTTTTTCGGCGCTGCAGCAGGCTTTTTTGCCGAGCCGGTTTTCTTTTTGGATGATGAAGTTGCCATGTAATAACGTCCTCTCAGAAAATCAGAGACAGCAGCATCGTCACTGCACCGGCGCCCCAGCAATAGTAGCTGAACGCGCCGAAGTGCCCCTTCGATGTCAGGCGCTTGACAAGGCCGATGGCCACGATGCCGGAAGCCATCGCCACAAGCATGCCGACCAGATATGCCGGCAGGAGCGAGACATCAATGCCCGTCTTGGCCGCTTTGGCCAAGGCCAGGATGTTCGCGCCCAGCACCGCGGGCAGCGACATCAGAAACGAGAAGCGCACCGCAAAGCTGCGCTCCAGCCCCGTGGCCATGCCGGCCGCGATCGTGGTACCCGACCGGGACAGGCCCGGAATCGTCGCCACGGCCTGGCACACGCCGATGATGAGCGCGTCGTGCACGCGCATATTTTTCTCCGTGCGCGTGCCCTTTGGCATTTTATCGGCCACGAACAGCAGACAACCCGTGAGGATCAGCATGAGGCCGATGAAAAACGTGTGGTAATACAGCTGCTCCACTTTGTCGTTGATCGGCAGGATCAGAAACAACGGCAGCGTCGCAAGGATGATCATAAGTACCATGCGCGCCGCAGGGAACTGCTTCCGGCGCTGCTCAGCCGGCAGGCGCGTATTGCCGAAAAACGCGAACGTCTCGCGCACCATGGCCACGATGTCCCGCCAATAGACGATGCAGATCGAAACGAGTGTGCCCAGATGCAGCAGCACGTCAAAAAACAGATGGCCGTCCTCTGCGGTAGACATATGAAACAGATTTTGCAGGATCGACAGATGTCCGGAGCTGGAGATCGGCAGAAACTCTGCGATGCCCTGCACCAGACCGAGCAGAATCGCATTCCAGATGGTCATGGATACACCTCCCTGTGCGCAAATAGCAACATTTTATGATAGCACAATTCCCGTTATTCCACAAGGGAAAACGGACGCAGCGCCCGTTTTCCCCGGTCGGACGGATCACGCCTGCGTGTCGCAATAAGCGGCCAACACACCGCGATACGTCATCCAGCAGTCAAACTTCGACACGAGCTCAAACGGTGCGTGCATGCTCAGCACCGGCACACCTGCGTCGATGGTATCAATGTTGCGGTCAGCCATGAACTTGGCGATCGTGCCGCCGCCGCCCTGATCGACCTTGCCCATCTCGGACAGCTGCCAGACGACGCCGTTGTCGGCGAAGAGGCGGCGCAGATAGGCCACGAGCTCGGCCGAGGCGTCGCTCGTGCCGGACTTGCCTCGCGCACCCGTAAACTTGCAGATGCCCATGCCGTAGTTGAGCTTGGCCTCGGTGCGCTTGGCGCTCACCTCGGGAAAGCTCGGGTCATAGGCCGCGCACACATCCGCCGAAAGGCAGAAGCTCTTGGCAAAGCAGTGGCGCAGCGCAACATCCTGCTGCTCGCAGAGGTCGGCCATGAACGCCTCGAACGCCTGCGACTGCATGCCGGACACGCCGTCGGAGCCGGTCTCCTCCTTGTCGGCGAGAATGCACACAGCCGTGCGCTCCGGCGCGCCATCGAGATCAAGGATCGCGCGCAGCTCGGCATAGGCGCACACACGGTCATCCTGCCCGTAGGCGCCGATCATGCTGCGGTCAAAGCCGATGTCGCGCGCCGGGAACGCCGGCACGGCGGCGAGCTCCGCCGACAGGAAGTCCTCCTCCGTGATGCCGTATTCATCATGCAGCAGCGACAGCACGGCGAGCTTCACGCGGTCGCCGCCCTCACCGGCATACGGCATGCTGCCGATGACGATGTTGAGTGCCTCGCCGGTGATGCCCTCCTCCATGGTCTTGCGCAGCTGATCCTTGCCGAGGTGCGGCAGGAGGTCTGTGATGACAAATTGCGGTTCATCCGGCTCGCGGCCGATGGCGACATCGATCGTGCTGCCGTCCTTGAGCGCGATCGTGCCGTGCAGCTCCAGCGGGATCGCGACCCACTGGTACTTCTTGATGCCGCCGTAATAGTGCGTCTTGAAATACGCCAGCTCCGAATCCTCATACATCGGCGTCTGCTTGAGATCGAGGCGCGGGGAATCGACGTGCGCGCCCGCGATCACGCAGCCGTGATCGAGCGGCTGCTCACCGAGCACGGCCAGCATGAGCGCCTTGCCGCGGTTATTCACATACACCTTTGCACCCGGCTGCAGCTCCATGCCGAACGTATACGGCACAAAGCCCGCGTCCTCCGCCATGCGGATCGCCTCCTTGACGGCCTCGCGCTCGGTGCGTGCGGCGTCGAGAAAGCGCTTATACCCCTCGGCATAGGCAAAGATCTCACCGGTCTGTTCGGCGTCGATCTGATCGTACCCGTTCTTCGGACGGTAAAACAGCTTTTCCTTCCACTGCTTGACTTCCTTATCTTCGCTCATGAGAGCACCTCCTGTATCAGTTGATGGCAGCGGCGCTGAAAATCGGCGAGCGTGCCGCCGTTATCCAGCACATGGCTGCAGTTCTGGACAAACCATTCGTTGGGCTTCTGCGCGTCGATGCGCGCCTCGGCATAATCGCGCGTCACGCCCTCGCGCGCGATGAGCCGCTCGATACGCTGCTCGCGCGGCGCCGTCACGCCGATGGTAACGGTGCACAGCTCCGCCAGCCCGCTCTCGATGAGCGCGATGGCGTCGATCGCCGCGACCGTGCCGCCCTGCCGCGCCCACGCGCGCAGGCGCGCGCGCACCTCGGCGCGGACATACCGGTGCGTGATGGCGTTGAGATCGCCGAGCGCCGCCGCGTCCGCGAACACGACCGCGCCGAGTTTTTTGCGCTGCAGCACCCCATTTTCTATTGTACCCGGAAAACGGGCGTTGATCTCCGCAAGCATGGCGGCATTCGATGCCAGCAGCTCATGATACACTGCGTCGCAGTCGATGACGAGCGCGCCCTGGCGCTCGAGCTCCATGAGCGCGGTCGTTTTGCCGCAGCCGGTGCCGCCCGTGATGCCGACGATGTGCATCCTGCGCACAAGCGCGTCCCAGACAGCATCGTCCGGCACGGCGGCAGAGCGCAGGATGCGGTACGGCGTGCACGAGAGGTCAACGAGCGTGGACTCCCGTCCGATGCCGCAGGGACCGCCGTCGATGACGGCTGCGATCTGCCCGTCAAAATACGCCAGTACATCGTCCGCCGTCTTCGGGCTCGGCGCACCGGAGGGATTGGCCGACGGCGCGGCCAGCGGCAGTTGCGCGGCCTCGATGAGCGCCAACGTGGCCGGGTGATCCGGGCAGCGCAGGCCGACGGTCTGCCCGCCAGCGCGCACGATCTCTGGCACACAGTCCTGCGCCCGCAGCACGATCGTGAGCGGGCCGGGCCAGAAGGCCTCGGCCAGCGTATGGGCCGCCTGCGGCACGGGGTCGCAGTAGCGCGCCATGGCCGAAGCGTCGTGCACCATCAGCGACAGCGGCTTGACGCTCGGCCGGCCTTTGACTTCATAGATCTGCGCGACGGCCTTGGGGTCGAGGCCGTTTCCGGCAAGGCCGTAGACCGTCTCCGTCGGGACAGCGACGAGCTGCCCGGCGCGGATGGCATCTGCCGCCTGCGCGATCTCGGTTGTGATCCGTTGTGTTTTCATGCTTCCTCCACGGATGCGCGCAGCTTCTCGGCCTGATCGGCCAGCGTGAGCGCATCGATGATCTCATCCAGATCGCCGTCGAGCACCTGATCGAGCTTATAGAGCGTCAGGCCGATGCGGTGATCCGTCACCCGTCCCTGCGGGAAGTTGTAGGTGCGGATGCGCTCGTTGCGCATCCCCGTGCCGACCTGGCTGCGCCGCTCGGCCGAGCGTTCGGCGCTCTGCCGGGCGCTCTCGGCGGCATACAGGCGCGAGGCGAGGATCTTCATCGCGCGATCCTTATTCTTATACTGGCTGCGCTCATCCTGACACTCGACGACCGTGCCCGTCGGCAGGTGCGTGATGCGGATGGCGCTCTCGGTCTTGTTGACGTGCTGACCGCCCGCGCCGGAGCTGCGGTAGGTGTCGATCTGCAGGTCCTTCGGGTCGATGTGCACCTCGACGGCGTCCATCTCCGGCAGCACGGCCACGGTGGCGGTGCTGGTGTGGATGCGACCGCCGGTCTCCGTCTCCGGTACACGCTGGACGCGGTGCACCCCGCTTTCAAACTTCAGGCGGGAGTACGCGCCCTGCCCGCTGATGAGCAGGCTCGCCTCGCGCACGCCGCCGAGCTCCGTCTCGTTGAGGTTTGCAAGCTCGGTCTTCCAGCCGTGTGCGTCGGCGTACATGGTGTACATCCGATAGAGACTATGCGCAAAGAGCGCCGATTCTTCCCCGCCAACGCCGGTGCGCAGCTCCAAAATGACGTTGCGGTCATCGTTCGGGTCGCGCGGCAGCAGCAGCACGCGCAGCGTCTGCTCAAGCTCTGCGCGTCGGGTCTTGCCGGTCTCGAGCTCTTCGCGCGCGATCTCGTGCAGTTCGGGATCGCCGAGCAGTGCCTGCGCCTGCGCGATCTGCGTCTCGCAGTCGGCATAAGCGCGGTACGCCTCCACGACCGGCTGCAGCTCACGCTGCTCGCGGCAGAGTCCGGTAAACACCGCGGGGTCGGAATAATACGCGGGGTCAGCCAGCTTGCTCTCAAGCTCACTATACCGGTTTTCAATTTGTCGCAGCTTTTCGAGCACAGTGCCGCCTCCCTCGTTGCGATATTCGCTCAATGTATCAGTGTAGCACACAGGCGCGAAAATGTAAACAGGCGGTGCGCCGAAGCGCACCGCCTGTTGCCTGTCGAAAAAACCAAGTGGTTTTCTGACAAAAGGTCTGCAGTCTGCTGCGCGCATAATTTGTGTGCCAGCGGCGCACAAATTCCACACTTGCAGCCTGAAAAGTATTTTCTCCGACGCACATGTCGCCGGAGAAAATGATCGGATTTTCTTTCGCCGCCCGGCGGCGAAACTCTGCGAGGCTTTTAGGGAAACGGAAGCAGGCGGCGCGCCGAAGCGCACCGCCTGCGATGATGCAGCCATGTTTCATCATCCGCGCGGGATGATCGCCTGCGCCACATTCTCGAGCGTGTTCAGGTCGAGCACGTTGATCTGATCCGAACCGACGACATAGAAGTAGTCGCCGATATAGAGGCCGCGGTTATTCCCGTCCCACTGCGAGACGGAGATCTCCTTGCGCAGCGTGAAGCCGTCATCCGCCGAATAGCCATAGACGAGATAGCTGTTTTCCGCCGGGAAGGCGATGATGTCCTTGCCGCTGTCGACCAGAATGGCCTTGTGGTTGTTCAGCGCCTCGCTGTAGTCAGCGTCAATCGCCTGCGTGTGCAGATCGTGCAGCTTCGCGGGATCGGACGTATCGATCATGACGAGCTTCATACCGTCCACGGTCGTGTTCGCGCCGACCGACTGCGTCTCCATACCGAGACCGAACAGCAGCCCGTCCGACCAGACGTGCAGGTAGTCCGAGTAGCCGCTGAGCTTGAGCTCACCGACGACCTTCGGATTCGTCGGCTCGGTCAGATCGACCGCAAAGATCGGGTCGGTCTGGCGGTAAGTGCACAGATAGCCGTAATCGCCGTCAAAGCGCGCGGAGAACACCTGCTCCCCTTCCGCGAGGCCGGTCACGCTGCCGACGGTCTTGAGCGAGGCGTCGAGCACATAGACATCGTTGCGCGTCTGCATGCCGTCTTCGTCCGCCTTCGTGTTTTCAAAGTCATGCTTCTCGTCACGGTAGACACTGTAGGAATAGGTCTGCTCGGTCGTGGCCATACGCAGATAGCCATCACGCTCGTCAAGCGAGAACTGGTTATTGAGCGCACCGGGCACCGCGCCGTTGGCAGCAAAGGTGAGCTTGCCGTCCGCGATCGCGAAGCGGTTGACGACCGTGTTCACACTTGAGGTATAGTCCGTGACGGTATAGCTGCCGTCCTTATAGGTCTTGCCCGCACCGTCATCGTAGATGCTCGCGCACAGGTAGAGATTATCCTTGTTCATATACACATTGTCGCCGCCGCCGAGCACAGACTGGCTCGACAGCCGCTCGCCGGAGGCGATATCATACGACGCCGCGACCGCATAGGTCATCGAATTGCCGTCCGGCATGAGGCCGATGCTGCCGCAGGGCATGACAGTCGCCGCGTCTCCATCGTACAGCCGGGGGGCAAACGTTGTCTCATCGCCCTTTTCGGGGTTCGCAGGATAATACGACGAGCACAGGTAGAGCACGCCGTCGATCATGCGCGAGGCAATCTTGTAGCCGTCCTGCCCGAACGACTTGACAAGCGCCGGCGCGGTCGGGTCGGTCACGTCGTAGATATCGACTGCGACGTAATCCTGGCCGAAGCCGGTCACCGTGTCATCCGCGCTGCCTGTATCCGTCCAGTCGGAATAGGCCGAGACAACGACAGCACGGCTGCCTGACAGATACAGCTCCGTCGGCAGTTTTTCCTGCGTGTGCGCCAGGCCGTCCTCCGTCGTCGTCTGCTCCCAGTCCTGACCGACAAAGACGTTGGACACGTCCGTAACATCCTTGCCGTCGGCCTGCATGACGACCATCTCGCTGCCGCGCAGAATGTAGATATACTTGCCGTCCGTCTTGACGATGTCGCCCTCGTCCACGCCCTCGACCTGCACATTCGTGCCGGAGTAGAACGTGCCCTCCGAGCCCTCGCCGGCAGCGCCTGCACCGTTGGGCTCAGATGAATCTGCACCGGTGTTGAGCAGCGTGTTGCGCTCGGCGATCGCCTTTTGCGCGTCGGTAAGTGCGGAATAGACCTCACTGTAGCTTTTGGCAAAGGTCAGGCCGCCGGCCGTCACCGTCTTGTCGGGCTGCCCGCCGCGGTCACATGCGCTCAGCAGCGCAAGCGACAGGCACAGCGCCAGAATTCCGGAAAGAATTTTTTTCATAGTACACCTCTCGATCCTTCGATGGTTTCAACGGTATTGTACAGGATTCGACGCACATGGTCAAGAAATGTTCCGAAAAAACGGAAGACCGCCGCTGGCGGTCTCCCGTTCGGTTTTTGTATCCGTTTATGCGCCGAGGTATGCCGCACGCACCGCGTCGTTGCTCAGCAGCTCCTTGCCGCTGCCGGTCAGTGTGATGCGTCCGGTCTCGAGCACGTAGCCGACATCGGCGATCTTGAGCGCCATGTTCGCGTTCTGCTCGATGAGCAGAATGGTCACGCCCTGCTTGTTGATCTCCTGAATGATGGAGAAAATGTCGCGCACGACCAGCGGCGCGAGACCGAGCGACGGCTCGTCCATCATCAGCAGCTTCGGGCGGCTCATGAGCGCACGGCCGACCGCGAGCATCTGCTGCTCGCCGCCGGAGAGCGTGCCGCCGGCCTGCCAGCTGCGCTCTTTCAGGCGCGGGAACAGGCTGTACACCCACTCGATGTCCGCGGACAGATCGTCCTTGCGCAGATATGCGCCGATCTTGAGGTTTTCCAGCACGGTCATGTCGGGGAAGATGCGCCGCCCCTCCGGCACAAGCGTGACGCCCTGCGTCACGATCTGCGTCGGATCTTTGCCGGTGATATCCTCACCCGCAAACAGGATCTTGCCGCCGCTCGGCTTGACAAGGCCGGAGATCGTGCGCAGCGTGGAGCTCTTGCCGGCGCCGTTGGAGCCGATGAGCGTGACGATCTGCCCCTCCTGCACTTCGAACGAGATGCCCTTGACGGCCTCGATGCCGCCGTAATTGACCTGCAGGTCTTCGATTTTCAGAATCGGTTCACTCATCTTCCACAACCCCCAGATAGGCATCGATCACGTGCTGATTGTTCTGGATCTCCTGCGGGACACCCTGCGCGATCTCGCTGCCGAAGTCGATGACGTAGATATAATCGGAGATGCGCATGACCAGATCCATGTGGTGCTCGATCAGGAAGATCGTCAGGTCGTACTTGTCGCGCAGCTCGTGGATGAACGCCGCGAGCTCGAGCGTCTCCTGCGGGTTCATGCCGGCCGCCGGCTCGTCGAGCAGCAGCAGCTTCGGATCGGTCGCCAGCGCGCGGGCGATCTCGAGCCGGCGCTGGATACCGTAGGGCAGGCTCGTGGCAATGTCGTCCTTATACTTTTCCAGTCCCTGCTCCGCGAGCAGCGCCATGGTCTCGTCGCGCATACGCTTTTCTTCCTTGGCATTGCCGCGGAAGGTCGCGGAAAAAACGTTCTGCCTGGCGCGCATATGCTTTGCCACGAGCACGTTTTCAAATACCGTCATGCTCTTCCACAGGCGGATGTTCTGGAACGTGCGCGCGATGCCGAGCTGTGTGATCTTATCCGGCGTCGGCGAGAGGATCTTGCCCGTGCGTGCCAGCGGGTCGCGCAGGAGCATCTGCTCTTTCGTCTCGTCGCCGGGATCGTATTGGCTTGTGTAGAGCAGCGGGTTTTCGCCCTTATAGAGCTTTTTCATCTTGCCGGTCGGATGGTTGCGGACCATCGGCTCGTCAAGGAATTTGACGAGGCCGTTCGTCGGCTCGTATACGCCGGTGATGCAGTTGAAGGCCGTGGTCTTTCCGGCGCCGTTCGGACCGATGAGCGCCACGATCTGCCCCTCGGGAATGTGCAGCGAGAGGTTGTTGACGGCGACGACGCCGCCGAACTGCATCGTGATATTCTCCACGCTGAGGATGTCCTTACGCATCTGCTTTGCCCTCCTCAACTACATTCTTTTTTGCCTTTTTTTGGCGCTTGCGGAACAGATCCGGCAGCTCGCGCTCGCCCATGATGCCCTTGCGGAAGAAGAGCACGACGATCATGATGATGACCGAGAACACGACCATACGGAAGCCGTTGCGCAGCAGCGGCACCTTAAACGCGCCGATATACGCCTCGTTGTCGAGGAAGCGCAGCCACCACTCGGAGCAGGCGATGTACAGGAAGGAGGCGATGCAGCTGCCGGAGACCGAGCCGATGCCGCCGATGACGACGATGAGCAGGATCTCATAGGTCATGGCCGAGGTGAATACCTTGGCCTGCACGGTCGTTGCGAACATCGCAAAGAGCGCGCCGGACACGCCCGCGAAAAACGAGCTGATGACAAAGGACAGGCTCTTGTGCTTTTCGAGGTTCACACCCATGGCCTCCGCCGCGATCTCATCGTCGCGGATGGCCTTGAACGCGCGGCCGTAGGAGGAGTTGATGAGCAGGATGATGATGAAGATGCACCCGCCGGCAAGCAAGATCGGCATGACCGCGCTCAGGCGGAAGAGCACCTTGCCGGAAGCGTTCGTGATGTTGAAGTCGGCAAACGTCGGATAGCCCTTGAGGATGTTCGCGCCGTTGGTGACCTTGCCGAGCGCCTGCCACTGGAAGATGGCGCGCAGGATCTCGGCAAAGCCGAGCGTGGCGATGGCCAGATAGTCGCTCTTGAGGCGCAGCACCGGCAGACCGATCAGATACGCAAAGAGCGCCGCGACCAGCCCCGCAAAGATGATGGCGACCAGCACGCCGAGCACCAGGCTCACGCCGCCGCCGAAGCCGCTGGCGCCGAACAGGTGCTGGAACATCTCCTGAAACGAGAAGTGGACGCTCGACCCGCCGAAGAGGTAATACACGCCCTCGCGCGCGGCATCCGGGATCATGAAGATCGCGTAGGCATACGCGCCGAGCAGCATGAAGCCCGCCTGACCGAGCGAGAACAGGCCTGTAAAGCCGTTGAGCAGGTTCATGGACACGGCGACGAGCGAGTACACCGCGCCCTTTTTGATGACTGTAAAGAGCAGAGAGCCGGGAGACATGACGTTTTCCAGCACCATCGTTATGAGCGTGAGCGCGAGCACGATGGCGAAGGTGATCCAGTTGCCGCGGCTCGCTTGTTTGTCTTTCGCTTTCAGCACAGTGATCCCCCCTCTCAGACTTTGTCCGTGGCCTTTTCACCGAACAGGCCGGTGGGCTTGACCACGAGGATAACGATCAGCAGCGCGAACGTGAACGCATCGGAGAACACCGTCATGCTGGTGCCCTTGATGAGCGTCTCGCAGATGCCGATGATGAACGCGCCGATCACGGCGCCGGGGATCGAGCCGATGCCGCCGAACACCGCAGCGACAAACGCCTTCAGACCCGGCATGGCGCCGGAGGTCGGGATGACGGTCGGGTAATTCGTGAAGTACAGCAGCGAGCCGACAGCGGCAAGGAACGAGCCGATGATAAACGTCACGGAGATGACCTTATTGATCTGGATGCCCATGAGCTGGCTGGTCTCAAAATCCTTTGCGACCGCGCGCATGGCCATGCCGATCTTGGTGTGGTTGATGAGCCACTGCAGCAGCAGCACGAGCACGAGCACGAGCACGGGCGTGACGACCGTGACCACGTGCGTGGTCGCGCCGAGGATCGTGACCGTGTCGGACACGAACGGCAGCGACGGATATGTCTGCGGCTGGCCGCCGGTGGCGTAGAGCGCCACGTTCTGCAGCAGGTAGCTCACGCCGATGGCCGAGATCATGACCGACATACGCGGCGCGCTGCGAAGCGGCTTATAGGCCGCGCGCTCGATGACGAAGCCGAGCAGCACCGTCAGCACGAGCATGAGCGGAATGGACACATACACCGGCAGAGACGCGCACATGAACACCATCATCAGACCTGCACACATGAACACGTCGCCGTGTGCGAAGTTAATCAGGCGCAGGATGCCGTAGACCATCGTGTAGCCGATGGCGATGAGCGCATACTGGCCGCCCAGCGAAATGCCGGATAACATTTGAGCGACAAAAAATTCCATTTGTTTCCCTCTCTCTATCGTTTGCAAGGCGGAGCTTGAGCCGCCGCGAAAAACGCGGAGCCTCCGCGGCTTTCGCAGCCGCTCAAAATCCCAAAAGGGGGAGCCGAAGCTCCCCCCGGGTTCTTTGAGTCTCAGACGAGATCAGAGGCTCAGGAAGCCTTCTGCTGCGTCACGAACGTCCACGCGCCGGCAGCGGCGTCGATGGTCTTGATGTAAGCAGTATCGCGGATCGCGTCGCCGGTATCGTCAAACGCGATGTGGCCGGAAACGCCGTCATAGGTCACGCCGGGCAGCGCTTCCATGACCTTGGCCGGGTCGGTAGAGCCGGCGGCCTTGAGCGCCTCGAGCGCGACATAGTAAACGTCATAGCCCATGGCCGTCACAGCAGAGACGGTATCGTCGCCGCCATTGGTGGTCTTGGCATCGGCATTGCCGTTGATGTAGGCCTTGATGCCGTCGTCGAACTTCTGGTTGCCGCCTTCGGCATAGAAGGTGGAAACGAAGACCTTGACGTCCTTGCCCTTGGCAGCCTGCAGGACCATGTTGTCATCCCACGTATCGGAGCCGAGCATCGGCAGCGAGATGTTCAGGGAAGCCGCCTGGTTGACGATCTGCGTGGAGTAGGCGATGGAGACAGGCGCGAAGATGACGTCGCAGCCCTGATCCTTGGCCTTGTTCAGGTAGGAGCTGAAGTCGGAGTTGTCCTTCGGGAAGGAGTCGGTCACGACGGTGCCGCCGGCCTTCTCAAACGCCTGCTTGAAGAAGGTGACCAGACCCTGGTCATACTCGTTGCCGTTCTCACCGAGGCAGTAGGCCTTCACAGCCTTGAGCTCCTTGGCGGCATAGTTGGCAAGAACCGTACCCTGGAACGGATCGAGGAAGCAGATGCGGAAGTAGTGGCTGTTGCCGGCCGTAACGTTCGGGTTCGTGCACGTCACGCCGATGGCCGGGATGCCGGCCTGCTTGAACGTGTCGGACGCGGCGATGGACACGCCGGAGCCGTAGGAGCCGAGCACGAGCGAAACCTTCTCGTTGACGAGCTTGGAAGCCGCCGAGACAGCCTTGGCGGAGTCGGAACCGTTGTCGGAGTAGACGAGCTCGACCTTGTAGGTCTCGCCGCCGATCTCGACGGTCGGGGTCTCCTGGTTGGCATACTGCATGCCGAGCATTTCCTTCTTGCCGCCGGCGCCGGAGTCGCCGCTGGCAGGCTCGAACACGCCGATCTTCACGACCTTTTCACCGCTGGCCGAGTCACCGCCGCCACCGCAGGCGCACAGAGCAAACACCATGACCAACGCGAGCAGCAAAGCAATCGCTTTCTTCATTGTTATTCCTCCATTCTTTTCTTTTCAGGCGATGTCCGTGCAAGACGAACATTTGTCCTTGAAACGAATATGCATGAATTATACTATCGTTTGGACAAAAATGCAATATCAATTTCACGAAATATTCATATTATTTTTTTGAAATGTTCACGGACAGGGGTATCGCCGCATTACAGCACAAACGGGCTCGCGCGCCAGTCGCCGCCGCAGCGGCGTTCCTCCCGCGCCGGACAGCCGAGCACATAGAGGTCGTGCGCATCTGCCGTCAGCGCAAAGATCTCCCCTGCCGGGCCCGGCAAACTGCGCCCTGCAGCAGGCTTTGTGATGACCGGCACCGACGCGCGCATGTCGATCGCGCGCAGCAGCTCCCTGCCCTGCGCACCGATGGCCAGCACCCGCGCATACGGCGGCGTGCCGCCGTCCATACCGGCGGTCACGCCCAGCGCCGCACACATCGTCATGCGCCGCAGGCGTGCAAGCGCATAGCGCTTGGACTTTGCCGCCGCGAGCACGCCGTCAAGCGTCGGCTCCTCGTGTGCGGCGCGGTACAGGCTGTTGCCGAGCCCCTCGGTCGCGCCGGGCAGCGCATTATAGACTGTCTGCGGCAGCATCCGCAGGCGCGACAGCAGCGCGCTCTCGAGTGCCTCCGGCAGTACAGGACCGCGTCCGCGCGTCTTTTCCCGGGCAAAGATCTCCGCCGCCGCCCGCGGCAGAAACGCGGACACATCCTCCCCTGCGCCGATGCGCATGCGCAGCTCGGACGCCGAGCGGATGTTCCCCTCCGCGAAGCGGTCGTGCTGCGCGCCGGTGCGCAGGACCGTCAGCGGGTGCAGCTCCAGCCGCTGGTCGTAGATCGCCTTGAGATACTCCACGGCAAGGATGTTGTTCGGCGCCTGCAGCAGCTCCGCGAGCGCGCCCACGCGCCGCGCGATCGCCTGCTGGCGCGCCGCCGCAAAGGGAATGCCGCTGCGCAGCTCCGCGCGCAGATCCTCGCCCAGCAGCGGATCGAGCAGCGCCTCCGCCACCCGCTGCAGCGGATCGAGCTCGCCGCACTCGCTGCCGAAGCTCAGATGCGTCACGACGCCGAGACTGCCCAGCAGTCCCACAGCGCCGCGCGCAAAGCCCTCCGCCGACGACAGTGACCACGGCAGCGGCAGCTCCAGCACCAGATCCGCCCCACAGCGCACGGCTGCCTCCGCGCGCGCAAACTTGGAATATACCGCCGGACTGCCGCGCTGCACAAAGTCGCCCGACATGACGCACACGACCGGGCACACCGCGCCGAGCTGCGCGCGCGTCTGCTCGATGAGCCGCGCATGCCCGTTATGAAACGGGTTATATTCGGCCACAATACCGATGACATTGCCCATTTTTGCACCTTCTTTCGAAAAATACTTGCGTTTTCCTACGAAATGATTACAATAAGAGTGTTTGGTATCATAATACTTTGATTTTGCAGGAATTACAATATTTAATACGAGAAAGGAATCTAAGTATGAAAATTCTTGTCATCAATGCCGGCAGCTCGTCGCTGAAATATCAGCTGATCGACATGGAGACCGAGCACCTTCTGGCCAAGGGCCTTTGCGAGCGCATCGGCATCGACGGTCACCTGAAGCACACCCCGCTCATCGGCGGCAAGCCCGTCTTTGACGAAGACCTGGCGATGCCCACCCACTCCGAGGCCATTGCCGCGGTCATCGACAAGCTGACCAGCGCCGAGTACGGTGTGGTCACCTCCATGAAGGAGATCGACGCCGTCGGCCACCGTGTCGTCCACGGCGGTGAGAAGTTCGCCTGCTCCGTCAAGATCGACGACGCCGTCATGACCGCGCTCGAGGAGTGCACGCCGTTTGCGCCGCTGCACAACCCCGCCAATATCACCGGCATCAACGCCTGCCGCGCCGTCATGGGCGACGATGTGCCGATGGTCGCCGTGTTTGACACCGCGTTCCACCAGACCATGCCCGGCAAGGCCTATATGTACGCCATTCCTTATGAATACTACCAGAACGACGGCATCCGCCGCTACGGCTTCCACGGCACGAGCCACCGCTACGTGTCCGCCCGCTGCGCCGAGCTCATGGGCAAGCCCATCGAAGAGCTCAAGCTCATCTCCTGCCACATGGGCAACGGCAGCTCCATCTGCGCGATCGACGGCGGCAAGTGCGTCGACACGTCCATGGGCTTCACCCCGCTTGTCGGTCTGCCGATGGGCACGCGCTGCGGCGATCTCGATGCCGGCGTGATCCAGTTCATTATGAACAAGTACGGCATCAGCATCGACGAGATGCTCAACATCCTCAACAAGAAGTCCGGCGTGCTCGGCGTCTCCGGCGTCAGCTCCGACTTCCGCGATCTCGACAGCGCCGCTGCCGACGGCAACGACCGTGCCCAGCTCGCGCTCGATATGTTCCACTACTGGGTCGCCAAGGTCGTCGGCTCTTACGTCGCGGCCATGAACGGTGTGGACGCCATCATCTTCACCGCCGGCGTCGGCGAGAACAGCAAGTCCTCCCGCGCCGCCATCGCCGAGTACTTCGGCTATCTGGGCGTGAAGATCGACCCGGTCGCCAACAGCAAGCGCGGCGAGGATATCATGATCTCCACCCCCGACTCCAAGGTCAAGGTGTTCGTCATCCCGACGAACGAGGAGCTCGTCATCGCCCGCGACACAAAGGCCATCTGCGGCTGAGCTTCCTGCAATATAAAACCACGGCGCTGACCGGCGCCGTGGTTTTTGCATGGGCAGAAAAAAGTTCGCCGTTCCCGCGTAAAAACCGTTGACAAATATGCGGCGGAATGGTAAACTGTCAAGGCCGCATTGAGTGGGTACAAAGCGGAGACATCCTCCCGCCCACAAGAGCGAGACTCTACAGAGAGGCAGGTGCAACGAGTTTGAAGCACGCTATCATCGTTACCGGCGGTAAGCAGTACCGCGTGGCCGAGGGCGACGTCATCTTCGTCGAGAAGCTGGATGTCGAGGCCGGCGAGACTGTGAAGTTTGACCGCGTTCTGGCTGTCATCGACGAGGACAAGGCTGTTTTCGGCACCCCCGTGGTGGAAAACGCCGTCGTGTCCGGCAACGTCGTCAAAAACGGCAAGAGCAAGAAGATCCGCGTTTACAAGATGAAGCCGAAAAAAGGCTATCGCAGAACGCAGGGCCACAGACAGCCCTACACCAAGGTCGAGATCACGAAGATCGAGGCCTGATTTCCGCAACTGATTTTGACACATGGAGGTGTAATTCGAAATGGCACATAAAAAAGGCATGGGTTCCACCAAGAACGGCCGCGACAGTGAGTCGAAGCGCCTTGGCCCCAAGAGAGCCGACGGTCAGTTCGTTCTGGCCGGCAACATCCTCGTCAGACAGCGCGGAACGAAGATCCACCCCGGCATCAACGTCGGCAAGGGTAAGGACGACACGCTCTTCGCCCTCGTGGACGGCGTCGTGAAGTTCGAGCGCAAGGACAAGGATCGCAAGCAGGTCTCTGTTTACGAGGAGATCGCACAGTAATCGCAAACGGGGTGGGCATCGCGCCTGCCCCGTTTTTCTATCCCCGCCGGGCTGCCCGGCAACGAAAGTGAGGAATGACCATGGCTTCGCCATTTGTTGATAAAGTGACCATCACCGTGCGTGCAGGCAACGGCGGCAACGGCGCGGTGACCTTCCACCGCGAGAAATACGTGGCTGCCGGCGGCCCGGACGGCGGCGACGGCGGACGCGGCGGCGACATCATCTTCGAGGTGGACGACAACATGTCCACGCTCATGGATTTTCGCTACAAGCGCAAATACGTGGCCGCCAACGGCGCCGACGGTCAAAACAAGCGCTGCTCCGGCCGCGTGGGCGAGAGTCTGCGCATCCGTGTGCCGCGCGGCACGCTGCTGCGCGATGCCGACAGCGGCGCGATCATGCACGATATGTCCTCGGGCGAGCCGTTTGTGGCGGCGCGCGGCGGGCGCGGCGGCTGGGGCAACCAGCACTTTGCCACCCCGACGCGGCAGGTGCCGCGCTTTGCCAAGCCCGGTCTGCCGGGTGAGAGCCACACGATCCTGCTCGAGCTGAAGCTGCTGGCGGATGTGGGTCTCGTCGGCTTCCCGAACGTTGGCAAGAGCACGCTGCTGTCGGTGGTGTCCAAGGCGCACCCGAAGATCGCAAACTACCACTTCACGACGCTCTTCCCCAACCTCGGCGTCGTGTACGTGACGGAGGGCACGTCCTTCGTCATGGCGGACATCCCGGGCATCATCGAGGGTGCGAGCGACGGCGCGGGACTCGGTCACGACTTCCTGCGCCACATCGACCGCTGCCGTCTGCTGGTGCATCTGGTGGACGTGTCCGGCAGCGAGGGGCGCGACCCGGTCGAGGACTTTGAGGCCATCAACGCCGAGCTGCGCGCCTACAGCGACGTGCTCGGCTCACGGATGCAGATCGTCGCCGCCAACAAGTGCGACCTGCTCGGCGACGACCGCACGAACATCGACCGCCTGCGCGCACACGTCGAAGCGCAGGGCTATGAGTTCTTCGAGATGAGCGCCGCCGCCCACACCGGCACGCGTGAGCTCGTGCAGGCGTGCGCCGCAAAGCTTGCCGAGATCCCGCCGATGCAGCCGTATGAGGCCGACTACGTCCCGCCCGAGCCGGAGGTCGGCACGAGCGACGAGCTGCAGATCCGCCACTTCGATGATCTCTGGGTCGTGGAGGGTCCGTGGCTGCAGCGGCTCATGGGCTCAATCAACTTCGGCGACTACGAGTCGCGGATGTATTTTGACCGCGTGCTGCGCCAGTCCGGCCTGTTTGACCGGCTCGAGGCCATGGGCATCGAGGAGGGCGATACGGTGAGTATTTACGACCTCGACTTTGAGTTCCGCTTCTGAGAAAACCGAGATCCCCGCCGGATGCATTGCATCCGGCGGGGAGCTTTTCGTATTGGGCGTTATTGCGTTGCTTCGGGCGTCTCTTCCGGCGCTGCGTCCGCAGTCTGATCCGGCAGGACCACCGGCACAAACTGCTTGGCGATCTTATTCTTGCCGGACTTGGCGCTGAAGTAGCCGATGATGCTGAACGTAAGCGCACCGACAAAGTTGACAAACAGATCCTGCATCGTGTCATACAGACCGACATCCAGATAACCGCCGAGACCAAGCGACTTGCCGTTCACAGCCACGTCCGTGATATTATCCACCAAAATAGGAATATTGTTGTTCGTCGGGTCGAGCGTCACGGAGGCGAAGGCGTGGATGATCGTATCCTTTTGCATATCCATGTGGAACAGGTAGTCCATCGAGAACTCAAAAAACTCCCACAGCACGCCGACCGTCATGGAAAAGCAGAACGCAACCAGCGCCAGAAACACCGGCGAGAGCTTGAAATGCTGCGGCTTGTTGCGGTTGAGCAGATCGACAAGCGCAAAGCCGAACGCCGCGCTGATAAAGCCCGTCGTCGTGTGCAGCATGGAGTCCCAATGCGGGTAGGTGATAAAATAGCTCTTGAGCTCGCCGAGGATCTCCGCGGCGAAAATGAACACAAGGATAATGATCTCCAGCGTGCTCGGCAGCTCGATGCGGAAGTTGCGTTCCACGAATCGCGGCAGCATGAACAGGATCAGCACCAGCACGCACACGAACGTGCTCTCATAGTTTTTATGAATGATCGTCATGACCATGACGCCGATGACGATCAGACGCAGGATCCAGTAGACGGCAACCACCGCCCGCTTCGGCTTGGTATTCAGATTCTCCTGCTCGGCCTGTTCCAGCTTCTCTACGATCTTCCGGCGATCCATACGCGCTATCCTCTCTTTTCTATTTCTCACATGATCTCGGCCACGTCACGCCGCGGCGGGCGCATGCCGGCGGTCGACGCCGCGGCGCGCCGCGACATAGATGACCAGATACAGCACCAGCGACAGCGCAAGCGCTGCAAACACATCCAGAATGGAGTGCTGCTTGACAAACACCGTTGCCGCGCAGATAGTGGCGGCAACAATGACCGACGGGATGCGTGCCTTCTTGAGATATTGGCTGTCAAACACCGCGGCCAGCACGCCCATACAGCCGACGACGTGCATGCTCGGCAGAACGTTCGTCGGGGTATCGGCCGTATAGATCGCATTGACCAGCCAGCCGCAGAGATTGCTCGTGTCCACGACCGCGGGACGCAGGAGCTGGCAGTTCGGCCAGATCATGCAGATGGTCAGCGAGATGGAAAAGCCCGCAATGATGAACGCGCCGTAGCGGATGAACGCACGGCGGTCGTTCTTGAGCAGCATCACGACGACCGGGAAGATCAAAAACGGATACCAGAGCACATACGCCAGAATGAACCCCGGCAAAAACGGGATCTTATCGTCCAGCGGCAGATACGACACCCAGCAGCCGTCGGTCGTGGGGACCATACGCTCTGCCAGAGCGAACCAGATCAGATAAACCGGCACATACAGCACCAGCAATACATATTTATGTTCCTGAATATATTTCTTCACAAAACCGTCTCCTTATACGCGGAGCGCGCATCGTTCGATCAGGCGCGTGCCTCGATCTCCGTGATGCGGCTCAAAAGCCGAATCAATTCCCGCGTGTCCTGCTCGCCAAGCTGCCTGAGCACGCACTGCACATGCGCGCACAGCGACGCACGCGCCTGCTCCGCCGTCTGCCGGCCGAGTTCCGTCATGTGCACCACGACACGCCGCCGGTCGCAGCAATCGGTGCAGCGGCGCAGCATTCCCTTTTCTTCGAGCGCCCGCAGCATCGCCGCCGTGCGCGGCGCGCTCACGCCCAGGACCTCACGCAGCGCACCCGGCGTGCTGCAGCCGTTTTGCGCACAGAGATAATCCAGCAAAAAGTTTTCGCCCTTGAGCGGCTCCTGCACGCTCTGCGGAATGCAGGACCGGTTCAGAGAAGTGACCGCAAGCAGTATTTGCTCGGTCAGTTGCTGCAGTTCCATGAGGCCGCCTCCTTTTTTGTTAACCCCGTTAATCAGCATTTCGTAATGTTAACACTCCGCCCGGCGATTGTCAAACCTAATTTGTGGGATTTCTGTGCTTTTGATCCGATGCTTATTTTCACGCGCTGCACCACTGCCGGACACATGGCGCCGCTCTGTGAAAAAAATGCGCAAACGGAAAAAAATTTTGGCACATTTGCAAAATGATGCAACATTTTCCGCGTCTCATGCATTATAGTTATTGACGAGTGATTATCAATATGTTATTTTATGAATAGTCTGTAAACAATGCAATTTTCACCCACAGCAACCGTTCCCCCGCACTCCCTCGCGATCTCTTTTTATCGATCACAAGCTAATGTGAAAGGCGGATGTAATCAACATGAAAAAAGCAACTCATCGCAAGCAGGCACTCATGATTGCCATCTTCTTGCTGGCATTCACGCTGTCGCTGTTTTCGTTCGGCACGACCCCGGCGGCCGCCGGCGACGTGGCGGGCGTGAGCACGCACCTGTTTTTGACAGTCTTGCGCGACTATGACCACGATGCGGCCTTCTCCGTGACCTACACGGACGCGCTCGGCACGCACACGAAGCCCTATCATGCCGGCATGGAAGTGACGGCGTGGTCTCCCGTGACCATCACCTGCACCAACCACCATGTCTACGACTGGAGCATTGATGCCGATGTTCAGGAGGCCACCATCGTCGGCGTCGGCGGGATCACCTACCCCGGCGGCACGGGCATCCATGTCAAGGGCACGAATACCATCAAGGCGTTTGCCACGAACTTCGGTCTGCACTACATCAATATCGTTGTCATCCTCGGCGAGGGCAATGATAACGGCGGCGACAATGGCGGCGGTGACAACGGCGGCGATAACGGCGGCGGCGATAACGGCGGCGGCGACAACGGCGGCGATAACGGCGGCGATAACGGCGGCGGCGATAACGGCGGCGGCGACAACGGCAACGGCACCGACCCCAACAATCCGGGCGGCAAAGACCCGAATGGCAATGATCCGGACGGCAACAATCCGGATGGCAACAATCCGGATGGCAACAATCCGGACGGCAACAATCCGGACGGCAACAATCCGGACGGCAACAATCCGGACGGCAACAATC
>OMAE01000165.1_pt1 | contig 23300 bp, 19 predicted proteins | sample 1673701 | NCBI WGS metagenome assembly OMAE01 (sample SAMEA103958123, study PRJEB25191) | human gut metagenome | reverse complement strand
GGGCTCGAACCTGTGACCCCCTGCTTGTAAGGCAGGTGCTCTCCCAGCTGAGCTATGCTCCCACATCGGCTTGTCCTCCGGCGGATGTTTCCGCAGGCGACAAAACGAATTATACTATATCTGCGTCTGCTTGTCAACCATTTTACTTCATTTTTTCATATTTTTTTCGCCGGGATTTTTCCATATCCGTTCGGGGGTCAATTTCCCAAATACGCAACCGGTCGTAGGGTCTCCACCAGGCTCTCCCCTATCCCTTGGATTTTGCAGAATTCCTCCCAATCGGCAAAGGGGCCGTGCTCGGCCCGGTACTGCAGGATACGTTCGGAGAGAACCTCCCCGATCCCCGGCAGCGCCATCAGCGTCTCCTTATCGGCGGTGTTAATGTCGGTGGAGCTCATTTTCAAGAACTCATCCAAATCTGCGGGGATCGCTTCGGGCGCATCGGGAAACGGTGTCTCGACATAGGGGCCCTCCTGTGCCGGGAGAAGCAGCAGCCCCGCACACAGCAGCAAAGCCGCCACGAGCAGCACCCGATCCAACCGCCGCAGCGGCAAACGGAACCTGCTTTTCGCCATTCCATCCCCTCCCCGTTTCGGCAAAATGCCGCCCGATCCCGCATTTGCAGCACCGGGCGGCCTGTATATCGCTCTTACTTCAGCATTTCCTTGGCACGCGCCGCAATGTTCTCGGCGGTAAAGCCGTATTCCTCCAGCAGCTTGGCGCCGGGGCCGGAATGACCGTACTGGTCATTGACGCCCAAACGGCTGACCTTGCAGGGCGCTTCCTCGGCGATGGCCTCCATCACCGCAGCACCCAGGCCGCCGATCACCGAATGCTCCTCGCAGGTGAGGATGCGCCCGGTCTCACGGCTCGCCTTCAGCATCAATTCCTTATCAATGGGCTTGATGGTATGAATATTGATGATACGGGCGTCGATGCTGTCGGCTGCCAGCAGCTCGCCGGCCTTGATGGCCTCACCCACCAGAATACCGGTCGCCACGATGGTCACATCCTTGCCGTCCCGCAGGGTGATGCCCTTGCCCATCTCAAACTTGTAGGTGGCGGCGTCATTAAAAACAGGCGCAGCCAGCCGCCCGAAGCGCAGATAAACCGGCCCGACATATTCGGCGGCAGCCTTTACGGCGGCCTTGGCCTCTACGTCATCAGCGGGGTTAATGACCACCATCCCGGGGATGGTACGCATCAGGGCAATATCCTCGTTGCACTGATGGGTCGCACCGTCCTCACCCACCGAAATACCGGCATGGGTCGCACCGATCTTCACATTGAGGTGGGGATAACCGATGCTGTTGCGGATCTGCTCATAGGCGCGTCCGGCGGCAAACATGGCAAAGGTACTGGCAAAGGGCACATAGCCGCAGGTGGAAACACCCGCCGCCGCTACCATCATATTGCCCTCGGCAATGCCGCAGTCAAAAAACCGCTCGGGGAACGCCTTTTTGAAGACACCGGTCTTGGTGGCACCGGCCAGGTCCGCATCAAATACTACGATATTGGGGTTTTCCCGCCCCAGCTCCACCAGTGCCTCGCCGTAGCTGTCACGGGTCGCTTTTTTCATTACGTCTGCCATATTACCGCACCTCCAGCTCTTTCATGCCCTGCTCGTACTCGGCGTCATTGGGGGCCTTGCCGTGCCAGCCCGCCTGGTCCTCCATAAAGCTCACGCCCTTGCCCTTTATCGTCTTGGCAATCACGGCGGAAGGCTTTCCGGTCACCTGCATCACCTTTTGGAAGGTCTCCTCCAGGGCGTTAAAGTCATGGCCGTCGCAGCAGAATACCTCAAAGCCGAATGCACGGAATTTCTCATCGATGGGATAGGGAGAGGAAACCTCGCCGATCCGCCCGTCGATCTGCAAATCGTTATTATCGATGATAAAGCACAGGTTATCCAGCTTGTAGTGGTCGGCAAACATTGCCGCCTCCCATACCTGTCCTTCCTCTATCTCGCCATCGCCCAGAATGGTATAGACCCGGTAGTCCTTATTGCCGATCTTCCCGGCCAGCGCCATACCGCAGGCAGCGGAAACGCCCTGTCCCAGCGAACCGGCGGAAAAATCAATGCCGGGGGCTTTATTCATATCGGGGTGCCCCTGCAAACGGGAACCGATCGCGCGGAAGGTGGTCAGCTCTTCCTTGGGGAAAAATCCCTTTTCGGCCAGCATGGCATAAAGCGCCGGGCAGGTGTGGCCCTTGCTCAATACCAGTCTGTCACGATCCTCCCAGCGGGGATTTTCGGGGTCAACCCGCAGTACCTCGCTATACAGATAGGTGATAATATCCGCTACCGAGAGCGAGCCGCCCGGATGCCCCGAATTGGCTGCATGAACCTCGGTCAGAATTCCGCGGCGCACCTTGGCGGCGGTCGCTTTCAGCTGTTCCAGTTTTTCCTGTGTCATAGCTACCTCCGATAACACGATTTACTCTTTGCTTATTCTCATCAGCAGCGCCGTAAAATATTCCGGCAGCGCCGACTCAAATTCCATATATTCACCCGTTTTCGGGTGGATAAACCCGATTTTCCTGGCGTGCAGGCATTGTCCCCGCACCCCGCAGTCCGGCCGGCCGGGGGCATATACCGGGTCGCCCACCACAGGGTGGCCCATATAGGCGGTATGCACCCTAATTTGATGAGTCCGTCCGGTTTCCAGCCGGCACCGGATATGAGAAAACCCCGGATATTCCGCCAGCACCTCGATATGGGTCACGGCATGGCGGCTGTTCTCCTCGGTGACACACATCCTTTTGCGGTCGGTTTTGTGGCGGCCGATGGGCGCATCCACGGTGAAGCTCTGCTCCTTAAAATGCCCGTAAACGACCGCTTCATACTCCCGCGTAAAGCTGTGCGCCTTTATCTGCTCGGCAAGATGCCGGTGGGCGGCGTCGTTTTTTGCCACGATCAAAAGCCCGCTGGTATCCTTATCGATCCGATGCACGATCCCGGGGCGTATCTCCCCGTTGATGCCGGAAAGGCTGTCCCCGCAATGATACAGCAGGGCATTCACCAGCGTACCGGTGTAGTTGCCCGCCGCAGGATGCACCACCATCCCCTTGGGCTTATTCACCACCAGCAGGTCGTCGTCCTCATAGACGATCTCCAGCGGGATATTTTCGGCCTGTGTGCCGGTGGGCACGGGGTCGGGCAGCGTGATAACGATCCGGTCGCCCTCGTGCAGGGTGCTCTTTTTCCCCGCCGCAGCGCCGTTTTGGGTAATGCTCCCCTTTTCCGCCAGCGTCTGTATCTGGCTGCGGGATAATTCCGGCGCCAGCAGCGTCAGTCCCTTGTCCAGTCGGCACCCGGCTACCTCGGCGGTGACGGTCAGCTCAAGCCGTTCCACGCTTTTTCTCCTTTTTGCCCTCGATAAACAAAATATAGATGAGCAGCAGCGCCACCCCTACGGTAATGGCAATATCTGCCACATTAAAGGTCGGGAAGCGATCCCAAAACGCAAAGCGGATAAAATCCACCACATAGCCCTGCGCCATGCGGTCGATAAGATTGCCGATGCCGCCGGAAACCACCAGAATAAGTGAGAAAAACGCCATATTGGCGATGGTTTTATGCTTCACCGCCAGATAAACGATGATCGCCAGCAGCATCACCGCCGTTGCGGCGATCAGCAGCGTTTGCTTGCCGGAGAGCATCCCCCATGCAGCGCCGTCGTTGCCGTTCGGCAGAAAATCAAAGTCAAAAAGCCCGGGCAGCACCGGGACCGTCCCGACGCCCTCCAAATGGGTGATGGCCCACTGCTTGCTCCACTGGTCAAGCCCCAGCAGCAAAAAGCCGATCACCACCGAAATGATTTGAAACATACTTTTACCCTCAAAAGTCTGCGACCCGTTACCCACAGGCCGCAGACTGCTTTAGTTTTTATTAAAAGTCGTCATCCTCATCGTCCATCAGGTTAAAATCGTTGCCGAATTTAAGCCCTGCAAACTTGCTGCGGCGCTCGGATTCGGGCTGCTCCCCAATGTCAAAATTCAGGATCTGCTGTTTTTTCTTCTCAAACTCGGCAAAGATATCCTCGCCCAGCACCGGGAAGTCGGTCGTTTCCTCCGCAGGCTCCTCCTCTGCGGCAGGCTCCCCGGCGGGTTCTTCCTCATGCTCGGCCTCCGCTTCGGCGGCTGCCTCCTCGGGAGCGGTGGCTTCGGTCACTTCCGCCGTCTCCGTCTCTTCGGTCACTTCCTCGGCAGCAGCCATCTCCGCCGGCTCATCGGCGGTCTCCTCCGCCGGGGCGCTCTCGGCCACGGGGATTTTGGTCACCAACTCGATATGCTCCCGGTACAGCTCGATCAGCTTCGCCTTAAAGTCCGCTGCGGCAGTCTGCACCCGGATCAGCTCGTCCTTTTCGTCCTCGACCTTTTTGCGGGCCTCCTCCACAATATGGGCAGCCTTCACCGAGGCCTCCCGCATGGTAATCTCGGCCTTGTTATTGGCATTCTTGATGATACTGTCCCCCATCTTCTGGGCGCCCAGCAGTGCTTCCCGCAGGCTGTCCTCGTCCTCACGGTACTTCTGCAGGCTTTCGGCCAGTACCCCTATCTTATCCTCCAGGACCTCGTTCTGCTCCTTCAGGTCCCGGATGGTATCCAACACCTTCTCGATGTAAGCGTCCACTTCCTCGGCCTTATAGCCGGAAAGTCCCTTGCTGAACTGCGGATGAGCCAAATTCTCGGTCATTTTCTGTTCCTCCCCACGGCATTATGGTATGTGTTGCTTTGCTTACAGGTAAAGTCCGCTGTTTTCCAGCTCGTCCAGCAGGCTGTCGCCCATCACACCCACGTTATACGGGGTGATGATATATGTGGAATTTGCCACCTTCTTGATCTGTCCGCCGTTGGCATAGGCCACGCCGCTGAGAAAATCCACCAGGCGGCGGGCGATTTCCCGGTTGGTCGATTCCAGATTGAGCACAACGGTGCGCTTGGCCAGCAGGTGGTCGGCGATGCCGGAGGCATCCTCAAACTTTTCGGGCTTTACCAGCACCACCTGCAGCTGCGTCGTGGTGTTGATATTGACCACCTTGTTGTCCCGGCGGGGCGCCGTGGTATTCTCGGCAGGCTCGGTTTTGCCGCCGCGGTACTCCGGCTGAACGGCAAAGCTCCCGAACGGATCATCGTCGGTTTCTTCGGGCTGCTGCCCGTTTTCTTCAAAATCGTCCTCGAAGTCCTCTTCGCCGATCCCCATAAAGTCCTTGAACTTATTGATGAAACTCATAACGGCCTCCTTACGAGAATATTTGATATACAGATTTATTATCCCATTATTTGTGGTTCCTGTCAATGCGTTGCCACAATAAATTGTGTCCCGGGTGAAATTTCCCTCACAGGTCATCCAGCGGCATCCCGTCGTACAGCTCCGCCTTGCTCTCTACCAGCTTATCAAAGATATTCAGCGCGGCTTCTCCGGTGTAATTAAGCCGGGAAAGGTAGTAGGTATCGCCCTCGTAGATAATATCCACCGTCTTGAATTTAACGTTGTAGCCATTATCCACATAAACGCCCTTTACCCCGTTTACGATCCGCAAACAGTCCTTGGGGAACCGCACCCCGGTGTAGTTTTCGGAGGAAAGCCGCACCGTTTCCCTGCGGCCGGATACCGTTTCCTCGGTCACGGTATCGCCCTTGATGATAAGCATCATCACCGTACCGTCGTCGGAAAGCTCCGCACGGGTGACCCTGCCCTGCACCGTCCCGCCGCCGGGAAAGCCCAGGTTGACAGAACTGCCCTCGGGATAGTTTTTATGCTCGCTGCTGGGGATGGTCAGCGCAAAGTACCATTCCGGCCCGGAAACCACCTTGCCCAGACCCTCCTGCGGGGTCTCCTCCGCCGTCAGCATCGCCTGTAAATCGCTGCAGGTCAGCATCTGCAGCCGGGCGGGGGTACAGGTTCCCTCGCTGCCGTCCACCACACTGCTGAAGTACCCCTCCAGCGTGCTGTAAACCGCCTCCCCGGCGCCCGTGCCGGACATCTGCGCCTCCAGCTCGGCAATGCGGGCCTCCAGCTCTGCCGTCCTGCCGGTTATCCCGCTGCCCATGTTGATCTCCTCCTGCAGGCGGAGGGTCAGTGCGTCCAGCTTGTCATACTGCTCCAGCGCCACCGCCTCGGCCACCCTTTGCAGGTCTATATCGGTATTACGGGTCAAATCCGCCACCGTGGGGGTATTGCTGCTCTGCAGCTGGGAAAGCACCCGCCGCAGCACCGTCAGCTCCTTTTCGGCCTCGGTACGCCGCTCGGCAAGGTCGGCGCTCAAGGCATCGCCGTACCGATAGGCCAGCACGCTGCCCACACGCACCTTTTCCCCGTCCCGGACTGCATACCGCAGGTTGCTGCCCTCCGGCTGGTTCAGGCTTGTTTCCTCCCGGAAAAACACCCCATGCGCCATCGTCGTGTGGTAGACGGTATAGCGGTAGGCGTTTTCGGTGGTATAGCCGCTGGCAAAATGCCGGTAGGCGTGATAGCCGGCAAACACCAGCAAAAAAGCCGCCATGATAAAGGTCAGCAGTCTGCCCATTCCGCTTTTCACACCGTTCCCTCCTTTTCCAGCAGCTTCATCGCCCGGTCAAGGGGCGTTTCCCCCTCCTCCTGGGCGTCCGGTTCTATCCAATGAATTCGTTTATCCGCCCCGAACCACGTCAACTGTCGTTTGGCATAGCGCCGGGTGCTTTGCTTCAGCTTCTCCAGCGCTACATCCAGCGTTTCGGCGCCGTCCAGCCAGCCGTACAGCTCCTTGCAGCCGATGGCCTGCGCCGCCGTTGCGGTAAGACCGTTTTCCCGGGCCTCCCTTACCTCCTCGGCAAGGCCGGCCTCCGCCATTTGGTCCACCCGCCGGTTGATGCGCTCATACAGCGTTTCTCTGTCCCGGTACCGCAGCCCGAATTGAATGACCCGGTAGGGGCAGGGCTCCCGCAGGCTTTCCGCCTCATGCTCCCGGATGGACCTGCCGCTGACCTCCATCACCTCGATGGCCCGTATCACCCGCCCCACATTGTTGGGGTGGATGCGCTGCGCCGTTTCGGGGTCGATCGCCCGCAGCCGCTGCCACAGGGCCTCGTTCCCCTCCCGTTCGGCCAGCTGCCGCAGGCTTTCCCGCAGCGCCTCGTTGCCGTGGATATCCTCACCGTACTGCACATTGTCAACGATGGCCTTAATGTAAAGCCCCGTCCCGCCGCACAGCACCGGCACCTTTCCCCGCCGCAGAATGTCATCGATCGTTTTTCTGGCCAGGTCGGCATAGTCCGCCACCGAAAAGCTCCTGTCGATGGGCAAAAAGCCGATGAGATGGTGCGGGACTGCCGCCAGCTCCTCCGGGGTGGGCTTTGCCGTAGCAATATCCATCCCCCGGTAAATCTGCATACTGTCGGCGGAAACGATCTCTCCCCCCACCGCCTTGGCCAGCTCTATGGCCAGCGCCGTTTTCCCGGAGGCCGTCGGCCCCGCCACCACCAGCAGCGTATTCGGTTGCAGCCGCACGGCTCTCCCTCCTTCCGGGTAAATTCTACACGATCCGGCCGAACATCCTCTCCAACTCCCGCCGGGTGATGACCACCGCCACCGGCCGCCCGTGGGGGCAGTTGCGCACGGTGGGGTCCTCCTTCAGCAGCCGTAAAAGCTCCTGCTGCTCCTGCTCCATCGAGGGAATATTCCCCTTGATGGCCGCCTTACACGCCACCGAATGGTACAATTCATCGTAGATGGCTTCTTCATCCATGCCGCCCCGCTGCAAAAGCCGCTCGCACAGCTCGCACAGCAGGTCCTCGGCAGGCACGTCCTCCAAAATGGTAGGGACCTCCCGCACCCGCAGGCAGCCCTCGCCGAAGTCCTCCACCGCAAAGCCCGCCCGTTCAAAGCAGTCCGGGTTCTGCATTGCGGCGTCATATTGTTCCCGTGCCAGCTCTACCGTCAGCGGCACCAGCAGCATCTGGCGTTCCACCCTGCCGCTTCGGTGCTGCCGCTTCAGGCGGTTAAACAGTATCCTCTCGTGGGCGGCGTGCTTATCGATGAGCAACAGTTCATTCCCGTGCTCGGCCAGCAGGTAGGTCGCAAAAACCTCCCCGATAAGCCGGTATTCCGGCTCGGTGGTTTCTTCCTCCCCCGCCACGGTGGGCTCTTCTTCGATCGATTCAGGCTCGTGTTCATTCGGCACGGCCGGTTCCGCAGCCGCAGTTTCCCGCTCCGGCTCCTGCGGGGCAAGCTCCGGTTTCTCCGCCGCAGCAGGCGGGGCTTCCGCTATATCATCAATTGCCTTTTCGGCAGTCTCGTTTTCCGTCTTTATCGGGGTCTCCTGCTTCGGCTCCCATTTTCTCGGCTCCGCCGGGGGCTGCTCTCCCATGCCGTAGCTTGTCCCCTTGGGCGGCAGGCTGCTGCCATACCGGCTGCTGCCCCCGCTGGAAAGCGTCGAAACCCCGCCGAAGGTTTTTTTCTCCGGAAGGCTTTCGGCCATTTGGCGGTACTGCTCCGCCGTCATGCGGGTCTGGGTACCCTCCGCCGGACGGTGGTACAGTTCAAACTCGCTAAAGCGTTTCCCGCCGACATCCCGCACCGCAACGGTTCGGTTCATCCGGCTCAATGCTCCGCGGCAGGCATTCACCACCGCATCAAACACCGAACGCTCATCGCTTAATTTGACCTCCAGCTTGGCCGGGTGGACGTTCACATCCACCTGCGCAGGGTCTATGGTCAGCTCAATAATACACCCCGGGAATTTCCCCACCATGATGTGATTGCGATAGCTTTCCTCCACCGCCGCCATCATGGTAACGCTTTTCACATAGCGTTTGTTGATGAAAAAATGCTCCATACTGCGGGAGGGTCGGCAGCATTCCGGGCGCGCCAGATAGCCGCTGACCCGAATAGGCCCGCTTTCACATTCCACCGGGATAAGCCCCCGGCCGAATTCGTTGCCGTACACCGCAAAAACCGTCGCCAACAGATCGCCGCTGCCCGGGGTGGCCAGCTTTGTTTCCCGGTCCCGGATAAACTTAAAGGAGATTTCCGGATGGGAAAGTGCCAGCCGGTCGATGAGGGTGGCGACCGCCGTCCCCTCGGTACTGTCCTTTTTGAGGAACTTCATCCGGGCGGGCACATTGTAGAAAAGATTTTTCACGGTGACGGTCGTCCCTACCGGGCAGCCCGCCTCGGCCAGCTCACCGGCGCATTCCCCGGCCAGCGTGTACCTCGTCCCGATCTCCTCGGCAGCCGCACGGGTCAGTATTTCACATTCACTCACGGCGCAGATGGAGGCCAGCGCCTCCCCGCGGAAGCCCAGCGTCCCGATGCGGTCCAGGTCCTCCGGGCGCAGCACCTTGCTGGTGGCGTGCCGCAGAAATGCCTTCGGCACATCCTCCCGTTCGATCCCGCAGCCGTTATCGGTCACACGGATGAGCCGCACCCCGCCGTGCTGTATTTCCACCGTAATGGCGGTCGCCCCGGCATCAATGGAATTCTCCACCAGTTCCTTCACCACCGAAGCAGGCCGTTCTATCACCTCGCCCGCTGCGATCAGCTCCGCCGTTTCCCGATCCAGTATGTTGATTTTCGGCACCGGCTCACCTCCTTTTTGCCTTGTTTTTATGTTTCGCTCTTACCCCGGGACGGGTACGCCCGCGGCGCCGCTGTCCCTCGGGCCGCCCTCCGCTTCGCTCCGGCCGGCCCTCGCCCGCTTTGCCGCGGGCTCCCCTTACAGCAGTTTTTTCAGCTCATAGATGAGGTTCAGCGCCTCGATGGGGGTCAGGGTATTGGGGTCTGCCTGCCGCAGCCGCTTTTTGATGGTCTCTGCCTTTTCATCGATGAAGTAAAGCTGCTCGCTTTCCTCCCGGGGCTTGGCACGGGTCTTTACCCTCGCCTCGCTCACCGCCTGCCCCTCCTCCAGGGAGGACAGCACCTCGTAGGCTCTGTCGATGACCCACCGGGGGATACCCGCCAGCTTGGAAACCTCGATGCCGTAGCTTTCATCCACCCCGCCGGGAATGATGCGCCGCAGGAAAACAATATCCTCGCCGCGCTTTTTCACCGCCACATTGTAGTTCTTTACGCAGGGGATCAGCTCCTCCAGCTCGGTCAGCTCGTGGTAGTGGGTGGCAAACAGCGTCTTGGCGCCCAGCTTTTTGCGGTCGGCAATATATTCTATCACGGCACGGGCAATGCTCATGCCGTCATAGGTCGAAGTTCCCCGCCCGATCTCATCCAGGATCAGCAGGCTCTTTTCGGTGGCCTCCCGCAGGATGCCCGCCACCTCGCTCATCTCCACCATAAAGGTGGATTGTCCGGTGGTCAGGTCGTCGCTGGCGCCCACACGGGTATATATCCCGTCCACAATGCCGATTTTGGCGCTTGCCGCCGGAACAAACGACCCGATCTGCGCCATCAGAACGATCAGTGCCACCTGCCGCATATAGGTGGATTTACCCGCCATATTGGGGCCGGTCAGCACCGCTATCTGGTTTTCCCGGTTATTAAGCCTGGTATCGTTCGGTACAAAGGGTGCCCCGTCCAGAAGCTGCTCCACCACCGGGTGCCGCCCCTCGCTGATGACGATCTCATCCGAGAGATCGACGGTGGGACAGCAGTAATTGTTATTAAGCGCCACCGTAGCTAGGCTGCACAGCATATCCAGTGCCGCCACCGCCGCCGCCGTCTGCTGGATGCGGGGAAGCTCCGCCGCCACCGCCGTTCTTACCTGCTCGTACAGCTCTGCCGCCCGGTCGATGGCCTCCTGCTGGGCACGCAGCACACGCTCCTCCAGCTCCTTTATCTCCTCGGTGATGTACCGTTCGGCATTGGTCAGCGTCTGCTTGCGGATATAATGCGCCGGGACTTGATCCTTGAAGGAGTTTGAAACTTCGATATAATAACCAAACACCCGATTATACCCGATGCGCAGCGTCCGAATGCCGGTGGCGTCCTTTTCCCGTTCCTCTATCTCCGCCAGAATGCCCCGGATATCCTTGGAAAGATGCCGGGCCTCATCCAGCTGCTTATCATATCCCGTCCGGATGACGCCGCCCTCCTTGAGGGGGGTGCTGTCATCGGGGTCGATCGCGGCACCGATGAGCCGGGCCACATCCTCCAGCGGGTCGATGTTCTGCTCGATCTCCCGCAGCAGAGCGCACTGTACCCCGCCTAAAAGCTCCTTAACGGCAGGCAGCCGCATGGCGGTCTGCCCCAGCGCTGTCATATCCTTGACGGGGGGATTGCCGTACACCACACGGGTCATCAGCCGTTCCAAATCATACACACCGTCCAGCTCCGCCGCCAGCTCGCTGATGAGAATACTGTTTCTGGTCAGCTCGGTCACGGCGTGCAGCCGCCGGTTGATGGCATTCACCGATAACAGCGGCTGCTCGATGGAGGAGCGCAGCAGCCGCCGTCCCATCGAGGTCTTGGTCTTATCCAGCACCCAGAAAAGCGTTCCCCGCTTTTCCCGATTCCGCATCGTTTCGGTCAGCTCCAAATTACGGCGTGCCGCCACATCCAGCCGCATGAATTCCTGCGGCAGATAGGTTGTGACCTCCAGCAGGCGTTCCAGCCCGGTAAACTGTGTCACCTTGAGGTAGGCCAGCAGCCCGCCCAGTGCCTGTACCGCCAGCGGGCTTTCCGCCAGCCGGTTTACGGTGTCCTCGCCGAACTGTTCACTCACCAGCCGGGCCGCATTTTCGGGGGAATAGGCAGCCCCATCCCCTGCCTGCGCCGCACAGCAGAGCCGGTCCTTCAAAAAGCCGACCACGCCCCGCAGCTGCGGCAGCTCCTCGGCATAGATGACCTCGTGGGGGCTGTATTTGCCCAGCTCATTGATGACCGCCATTTCCCCGGAGACCTCGGTCACCAGCACGCTGCCGGTGGAAATATCAGCAAAGGCCAGGCCGCAGCGCTCCCCGGAGGGGCACAGGCTGCAAATGTAGTTATTGCTGCCCTCCTCCAGCATATTGGCTTCCATCAGGGTACCGGGGGTCACCACCCGCACAATATCCCGCTTAACCATCCCCTTGGCCAGCGCCGGGTTTTCCATCTGCTCGCAGATGGCCACCTTGTAGCCCTTTTTCACCAGCCGCGCAATATAGTTTTCCACGCTGTGATAGGGCACCCCGCACATGGGCGCGCGGTCGGGGAGGCCGCAGTCCCGCCCGGTCAGCGTCAATTCCAGCTCCCGGGAGGCGGTCACGGCATCATCAAAGAACATCTCGTAGAAATCTCCGAGACGGAACATGAGGATCTGGTCCCGATGCTCATCCTTCATGGAAAGATACTGCTGCATCATGGGGGATAATTTACTGCGGTCCTGCGGTATCAGCGACATTTCGGCACCCTCTTTTTTGTCAATCTTTCATTCCGGCAGGCAGCCCTTAATGGCAGCCGCCGCAGGAGGAGCAATCTCCGCCGCAGGCCTGCTCCTCGATCTCGTAGGGGTTCTCGCCCGCAGCGCTGCCCTCGATGATCTGCATAATAAACCGCACCACACCGTCCAGCTCATCCTTGGTGGTGGAATAAGCGATCATCAGCGGGTCGCTGACGATCTCCTCGTAAAGTCTTTTCACCTCGGCGTTCAGTTCCGCTATTTTTTCGTTGTCCTTTTCCTCGGCGATGATGGCCCGGTTGAGATCCAGCTTTTTGAGGTTGAACTGCCCCAGCTTATCCTGCAAAATCTCGCTCTTATCGGCAGCGGTCTTGGCCACGATAAATGCGGTAAATTCATCGGTATCCTGGATGCCGACGCCCAGCTCTCTTGCCTTCTCGATCAGTTCGGTGTAAGTCATGGTATATCCTCCGTTTGGTTTATTGTATTTTTAGAATTAACTTGATTTTGCGCCTTTTTCTCCGGCGGCACGCCTCCGCTCCGCCTCGGGCAGACCCTCCGTTACCCTCCGGGCTGCCCTCATCCGCTGCGCCGCGCCGCCTGCCCCGCTTAAACCGGTTCTCCCCGCAGGGCCCAGTTCATCGCAGCGGTGATGCGTACCTCCATAAACTCCCCGATCCTTTCGGGCGGGGCCGCCACCTCCACGATGGTATTATCCTCGCTGCGACAGGAAAGCGTTCCGGGGGTCTTACCCTCGTCCTCGGCCAGCACCCGCAGCGTTTTTCCCACATAGCGCTTCAGCAGCTCGCTGCCGATGGCCCCCTGCGTGTCCAAAAGCTCCCGGAACCACCGGCTTTTTTCCTCGGCCGGGATGGGGTCGGGCAGCCGCTCGGCGGCGGTGCCGCTGCGCCGGGAATAGATGAAGGTAAACAGGGCGCTGTATTTCGTCCGCCGCACCAGCTCCAGCGTTTTCTCGAAGTCCTCCTCGGTTTCCCCGGGGAACCCGACGATGATATCGCTGGTGACCGAAAGCCCCGGCATCTTTTCCCGGGCATAGGCCAAAAGCTCCTCGTAGTGCCGCAGGTCATAGTGGCGGTTCATCGCCGTTAAAATGCGGTCGCTGCCGCTTTGCACCGGCAGGTGCAGGTGCTTGCAGACCTTCTCACATTCGGCCATGGCGTCCAGAAGCTCCCGGGTGCAGTCCTTGGGGTGGCTGGTCATAAACCGGATGCGAAAATCACCGGGAATGGCATTTACCATCCGCAAAAGCGCCGCAAAGCTGCACGGCTCCGGCAGCCCCTTGCCGTAGGAATTAACGTTCTGCCCCAGCAGGGTGATATCCCGGCAGCCATCGTCCACCAGGTTTTTCACCTCGCGCACGACGTCTGCGGGCATACGGCTGCGCTCACGCCCGCGCACGTACGGGACAATACAGTAGGAACAAAAATTATCGCAGCCGTACATGACCGGCACAAAGGCCTTAAAACGGCTGTCGTGCTGCACCGGGACCTCCTCGTACAGGGTGGTATCGGTGCCGTTTTCCACGGCGTCCCGCCGGATGCTGCGCCGCCCCTCAATGAGAACACGGTAGAGAAGCTCCGGCAGGCGCCCCGCGGCATTGCTGCCCATCACAAGGTCCACATAGGGGTAGCTCATTTTCAGCTTTTCGCTGACCTGCTGCTGCTCGGTCATGCAGCCGGCCAGAGCAATAACAAGGTCGGGCTTTTGCTTTTTGAGACCCTTGAGCGCCCCCACATTGCCGAATACCCGCTGCTCGGCGTTTTCCCGGACGGCGCAGGTATTGTAGAGGATCAGGTCGGCCTGCCGGATGTCATCGGTAAAGCCGTAGCCCAGCTCCGCCAATACCCCCTTGAACCGTTCGCCGTCATAAACGCTTTGCTGGCACCCGAAGGAATGAACATGGGCCAGCGGTGGGGTTTCGTAATGCCCGGCAATGTATTTTTTTATTGCTTCGGCTCTGCCCTGCTGCTCGCAAAGCGTCCGGTAATTCTGTATCGTTTTTTCGGTCAGGCTCAAATGGCCATTCACCCTTTCTATGACAATATTCCATCTTATATTGTATCATGATTTCCCGCAAACCGCAACACCTTGGGCAAATAAAAACCCCCTCCCCAATGCAAAACACGCCCCGCAGGGCGTGTCGGTGGGGATTCGGTTTATTGCGGCGGGAACAGTTCATCCAGGCTATCTGCCGTCATCTGCCGCACGATGTCGCTCTGCACGCCCTTGGGGGCGGTCACGGCGCTCCACAGGATATAGGCCAGCTTGCCTGCTTCGGCGGCGGCCTGCTGCGGAGCCATCCCGCGGCGCTCCAACCGTTCGGCCAGCGCCTCCTGCAGCTCGTCCTGCTTGGCGGTCAGCATTTCATTTACGGCCGGCATGGCCAGCCCCAGCGCCTGCAGCATGATGAAAAACCGGTTCTGGTCGTTATCCTCCAAAAGCGCCTCCAGCTGCGCACGGCGTTCTTCGGCATCACGGGTATGCAGCAAATCATCCAGGCGGTTCTGCAGCTCCAGCAGCACCATTTCCGCCGTCACCAGCAGAATATCATCCTTGCTTTCGAAGTAGTGGTGCAGCATCCCGGCGGCCATACCCGCCTCCTGTGCGATGTCCTTCACCGAGGTCATTTCGTAGGAACCGTTCCGGATCAGACAGCTTTGCAGTGCCCGGCATATTTCCACTCGGCGCTGCTCCGCCAGCGATGGTCTACCCATGCGCTTTCCCTCCTTTGGGTATTTCTTTCGGCTCCCGTATTGACAAAGCGGCCGTTTTTGTTGCTTAATGGAGGTGGAAAACCATCTGCGCTTGCCGCTTTGGCGGGATTGTTTCCCTTAATTATAGCACAGGAGAAAACGAAATGAAAGTCCTTTTCATCGCCATCGGGATAATCATCGCCGCTGCCCTGTTCGCGGCCCTGCGGGTGTTCTTCGGGCTGGGGCACCCCGGCAACGCCGCCCCCTATGCCCTGCGGCGTCAGCCCCGGCGGGAAAGCAGCCCTCTGCGGGGAAAAACCATCCTGTGTCTCGGCTCCTCCATCTCCTCCGGGTTTTCCTCCGGCGGGGTATCCTTCCTCGATTATCTCGGGCGCATCGACGGCTGCCGTATCATTCAGGAGACCGTTTCCGCCACGACACTGGCCGACCGCGGGCATTATTCCTACCTCAAGCGGCTGCGCCGCCGCATGGCCCGCATGGGGCAGCCCCCGGATTATTTTATCTGCCAGCTTTCCACCAATGACGCCACCTTCCGCAGCGTGCCGGGCAAAATCAGCCGCAGCCGCAGCCCGGAGGACTTTGATGTTTCCACCACCGTGGGCGGGATAGAAGCGGTGCTGGCCACAGTGCGGGAGGCGTGGGATTGCCCCGTCATTTTTTACACCGCCGCCCGCTACGATAACCCCCGGTATCACAAGCTGGTGAACCTGCTGGTGGAGCTGCGGGAAAAATGGGACTTCACCCTGCTGGACCTGTGGCACGATACCGCCTTTAATGCCCTTTCCCCGGAGGAACGGGCGCTCTACATGAACGATGCCATCCACCCCACAAGGGCAGGGTACCTGCGGTGGTGGCTGCCGCAATTTGAAAGAGTGCTGGCCGAAACGCCGGTGACGGCCGAAAATAAATGACCCACACCGGGCGGGGCTGCGGCCTTTGCCCGGTGATGCTGTTTTGCAACGGGGGTTTTCGTGGTATTCGCACAAATTCACGGCGGGTTTTCCCGAAAAATTCCATAAGGAAATATCAAAAACGAACTTGTGTTCGTGTTTCTTTCGTGGTACAATAAAGGGTGGAATAAAATGATCGAGGAGGACGAATGAGTACAGATCGTTTTGAACTGGTATCTCCCTTTCAGCCGACCGGCGACCAGCCGGAGGCCATAGACGCATTGGTAAAAAGCATCGAGGCGGGCAACCGGATGCAGACCCTGAAGGGCGTAACCGGCAGCGGCAAGACCTTTACCATGGCTAATATCATCCAGCGCATCAACCGGCCCACGCTGGTGCTGGCCCACAATAAGACCCTTGCCGCCCAGCTTTGCAGCGAATTCAAGGAATTCTTCCCCAAAAATGCGGTGGAGTATTTTGTCAGCTACTACGACTACTACCAGCCGGAGGCCTATATCGCCTCCACCGATACCTACATCGAAAAGGACAGTGCCATCAACGATGAGATAGAAAAACTGCGCCATTCCGCCACCTCCTCCCTTTCGGAGCGGCGGGACGTGATCATCGTTTCGTCCATCTCCTGCATTTACACCCTCGGCGACCCCATCGACTACCGCAACATGGTCATTTCGCTGCGGCAGGGCATGGTGAAGGATCGGGATGAGCTAATCCGCAAGCTGGTGGAGATCCAGTATGAACGCAATGATATCAATTTTGTGCGTAATAAATTCCGCGTCCGCGGGGATGTGGTGGAGATCTACCCCGCCTATTCCAGCGACACCGCCATTCGGGTGGAATTTTTCGGGGATGAGGTGGACCGCATCTGTGAGATAAACACCGTGACCGGCGAAGTGAAAAACGTGGTGAGCCATGTGGCCATCTACCCGGCCTCTCACTACATCGTCCCGCGGGAACGGCTGCTGGCCGGGCTGGAGGAGATCCGCCGGGAATGCGATGAACGGGTGGAATATTTCCGGGCGAATAATAAGCTCATCGAGGCGCAGCGCATTGCCGAAAGAACCAACTATGACGTGGAGATGCTGCAGGAGATCGGCTTTTGCAAGGGCATCGAAAACTATTCCCGTGTTTTAAGCGGCCGGGCGCCCGGCAGTATGCCCTACACCCTGCTGGATTATTTCCCCGAGGATTTTGTGATCTTCATTGATGAAAGCCATGTGACGCTGCCCCAGGCCAGGGGGATGTACGGCGGCGACCGCAGCCGCAAGGAATCCCTCATCGAATACGGCTTCCGGCTACCCTCGGCGCTGGATAACCGCCCCCTGAAATTCGAAGAATTCATGGGCAAGCTAAAGCAGATCGTTTGTGTGAGTGCTACCCCCGGCGAGCTGGAAAAAAGTCAAAGCAGTCTCATCGCCGAGCAGGTCATCCGTCCCACCGGGCTGCTGGACCCCGAAATTGACGTGCGGCCGGTGGAGGGGCAGATCGACGACCTCATCGGCGAGATCAATGAGCGGTCGGCCAAGGGACAGCGGGTGCTGGTAACCACCCTGACCAAAAAGATGGCGGAGGATCTGACCGCCTACCTGGAAAAAACCGGCATCAAGGTGCGGTATATGCACCACGACGTCGATACCATCGAACGGATGGAGCTGATCCGTGACCTGCGGCGGGGTGAATTCGATGTGCTGGTCGGCATCAACCTGCTGCGTGAGGGCCTGGATATCCCGGAGGTTTCTCTTGTGGCCATTCTGGACGCCGATAAGGAGGGCTTTCTGCGCAGCGAGACCTCATTGGTGCAGACCATCGGCAGAGCCGCCAGAAACGCCGAGGGCAAGGTCATCATGTATGCCGATGAGGTGACCGACAGTATGCAGCACGCCATCGAGGAGACCTACCGCCGGCGGGAGATCCAGCAGAAATATAATGCCGAGCACGGCATCACCCCGCAGACCATCAAAAAGGAGATCCGCGAGGTGCTGGAGATCAGCGTTTCGGATAAGGGCGGCAAGGGCGGCCGGAAAATGAGCCGCAAGGAGACCGAGGCGACCATCGCCACGCTGACCGCCGAGATGCGGGAGGCTGCACGGCTATTGGAATTTGAGCACGCCGCCTACCTGCGGGATAAGATAGCAAAGCTGAAGGATACCCTGTAAAGCAGAAAACCCATCAGTAGGCGAACTGCAGAACTGCAGGTCAAACAGCAAAGTTAAAATTACTGTAAAGCAAATTAGCTTTACTGCCGGAAAAGCACGGAAAACAGAGGCTTTCCGGCAAGGAGGAACCAATGGCACTGGATAAAATCGTGATAAAAGGCGCACGACAGAATAACCTGAAAAATATCGACCTGGAGATCCCCCGTGACCGGCTGATCGTCTTTACAGGGCTTTCCGGCAGCGGCAAGACCTCCCTGGCCTTTGATACTATCTACGCAGACGGCCAAAGACGCTATGTGGAGAGCCTTTCCTCCTACGCCAGAATGTTCCTGGGGCAGGCCGAAAAGCCCGATGTGGACGAAATTTCGGGGCTCTCCCCCGCAATCTCCATCGACCAGAAAACCACCAACAAAAACCCCCGATCCACCGTGGGCACCGTCACCGAAATCTACGACTACCTGCGCCTTTTATATGCCAGAGTCGGTATTCCCCACTGCCCCATCTGCGGCCGGGAAATCAGTCAGCAAACGGTGGACCAGATGGTGGATAAGGTGCTGGCTCTGCCGGAGGGCACCCGAATTCAGGTGATGGCGCCCATCGTGCGGCAGCGCAAGGGCATCTACCAAAAAGAGCTGGACTCCGCCCGCCGCAGCGGGTATGTCCGGGCCAGGGTGGACGGCAATATGTATGAGCTGACCGAGGAGATCAAGCTGGAGAAAAACTACAAGCATACCATCGAGATCGTGGTGGACCGGCTTTCGGTCAAGCCGGAAATCCGCTCCCGTCTGGCAGACTCGATAGAGACCTGCTGTGCCATGACCGGCGGGCTGGTGGTAGTGGATGTAGTGGGCGGCGAGGAGATGCTTTTCAGCCAGAACTATGCCTGCCCTGACCATGATATCTCCATCGAGGAGCTTTCCCCCAATATGTTTTCCTTTAACAATCCGGCGGGAAGCTGCCCCACCTGCACCGGGCTGGGTGTGTTCCAAAAGGTTGACCCGGCGCTGGTGGTGCGCTACCCCGACCGTTCCATCCGGGACGGCGCCTTCAAGGTTTCTGGCTGGAGCTGCGACCCCGGTACCATCGGGGAGATGTACTTCACCGGGCTGGAAAAGCACTTCGGTGTGCCGCTGGATATCCCGGTCAAGGATATGCCGAAGGATAAGCTGAACCTTGTGCTGTTCGGTACCAAGGGGGAAAAGTTCGAGATGGTGCGGCATTCCGCCGGGTTTACCGGGAAGTTCACCAATGACTTCGAAGGTATCGTCAACAACCTGGAGCGGCGCTTTAAGGAGACCACCAGCGACTGGATGAAGTATGATATCGCTACGTTTATGTCGGCTGTCCCCTGCCCTGCCTGCCACGGCGACCGGCTGCGTCCCGAAATTCTGGCGGTAACGGTGGGCGGCATCAATATCAGCGATTTCTGCAAGATGAGCGTGCGGGAAGCACTGAAATTCATGGACGAGCTGCAGCTGACCGAGATGCAGCAGAAAATCGCCGGGCAGATCATCAAGGAAATAAAAAGCCGGCTTTCCTTCCTTGCGAATGTGGGGCTCAATTATCTGACGCTGGCCCGCAGCGCCAGCACCCTTTCCGGCGGGGAAAGTCAGCGGATCCGGCTGGCGACCCAGATCGGCTCCAGCCTGATGGGAGTGCTGTATATCCTCGATGAGCCGTCCATCGGGCTGCACCAGCGGGATAATGCAAGGCTCATCGAGGCGCTGAAAAACCTGCGGGACCTCGGCAACACCGTCATTGTGGTGGAGCATGACGAGGAAACGATGGAGGCGGCCGATTACATTGTGGATATCGGCCCCGGCGCCGGCATACACGGCGGGCATGTGGTGTACAGCGGCCCGGCCAAGGAGATCGTATACTGCAAGGAGTCCATTACCGGGCAGTACCTTTCCGGGGCGAAGAAGATCCCGCTGCCGGAGGTAAGACGGCCCGGCAACGGCGGCTTTTTGGAGGTCATCGGTGCGGCGGAAAACAACCTGAAAAATATCGACGTGAGGTTCCCGCTGGGGTGCTTCGTGGCGGTGACGGGGGTTTCCGGCTCCGGGAAAAGCTCGCTGGTCAACGAGATACTGAATAAGGCATTGAGCAAGGAGCTGATGGGCGCACACGTACGGCCCGGCAAATACAAGGCGCTGCACGGACTGGAGCTGGTGGACAAGGTCATTGATATCGACCAGAGCCCCATAGGGCGGACGCCCCGCAGCAACCCCGCCACCTACACCGGGGTGTTCAATGACATTCGGGAGGTTTTTGCTTCCACCAACGAGGCCAAAATGCGGGGGTATAAGATCGGGCGGTTTTCTTTCAATGTGAAGGGCGGACGGTGCGAGGCCTGCGAGGGCGCCGGTATTCTGGAAATCCCGATGCACTTTTTGCCGGATGTGTATGTCCCCTGCGAGGTGTGCAAGGGCAAGCGCTACAACCGTGAAACGCTGGAGGTCAAATATAAGGGCAAGAGCATCTACGACGTGCTGGAAATGAGTGTGGAGGAGGGGCTTTCCTTCTTCGAAAATCTGCCCAAAATAAAGCGAAAGCTGCAAACGCTGTACGATGTGGGGCTGGGGTATATCAAGATCGGGCAGCCGGCGACGACCCTTTCCGGCGGCGAGGCACAGCGGGTGAAGCTGGCAACCGAGCTTTCCCGGCGCAGCACCGGGCAGACGGTGTATATCCTGGATGAGCCGACCACCGGCCTGCACACCGATGATGTGAAAAAGCTCATTGAGATTTTGCAGAAGTTCACCGATGCGGGCAATACCGTTATCGTCATCGAGCATAACCTTGACGTCATCAAAACGGCGGATTATATCATCGATCTGGGCCCGGAGGGCGGCGACGGCGGCGGCACGGTGGTGTGCTGCGGAACGCCGGAGGAGGTTGCGGAATGTAAGGCGTCCTTTACCGGGGAATACCTGAAAAAGCTGCTGAAGAAGAAATAAAAAAGGCCGGCTGCGGGGCGAGGGCTCTGCAGTCGGTTTTTTATGGGCAGGGGCTTTGGGACGGGCGCGGCGAAGCGGGCGAGGGGCGACCGGAAGGGAGCCCCGAGGGGCAGCGGAGGCGTGCCCGCCCTTTACCGGTCGGGGAAGCAGTCAAGGGCGGTTTCGTCCCCCGGGCTGCGGAAGGAAAAGGCCGTTCGGGCCGCAGAGGAGAAAAAGCCGGATTGCGCCATGGAAACGTAATCGCTGCCGGCGATGACAAAGTGGTCGATCAGCTCGACCGAGATAGCGCGCAGGGCGTCCCGCAGCGAAAGGGTGGCAGCGACGTCCTCCCGGGAGGGGATGGCAATGCCGCGCGGATGATTGTGCGCCAGCAGGATACTGGGTGCATGGTGGCGCAGGGCGACCTCGGCGATGCGGCGGCCGGGCAGCTGCACGGCATTGGGGGCGCCGGTGGAGATGCGGTCGGTGCTGATCTCCCGTAGGTTATTATCCAGGCAGACAAGATACAGCGTTTCCTCCGGCAGACCGTTGCAGGCGGCCACCAGCCTTTGGCCGTAATAACGCATCAAATCCTCCCGCCGGGCATCATTGGGCGGCGGGGCGATGGCTTCGGCATAATAGCGGCGGGCGATATCGGCGACAAGATGCAGATGGACGGCGGCGTTCATGCCGATGCCCTCCACCTGCGCCAGCTGCTCCGGGCCGGCATTGAGAACACCGACAAGCGAACCGAACTGTTCGATCAGACGATGGGCCAGCACGTTGGTATCCCGCCGGGGAACGGAATAAAAAAGCAGAAGCTCCAAAACATTATGCGGGGCAAAGCTGTCCAAACCCTCCGAGAGGTAACGCTCCCGCAGGCGGTCACGGTGACCGGAATGTTCATTGGCCATACGGCGGTTCCCCTCCCCTTTTGACAAAATGCTGCGTTTATTTTAGCATTTCGGGCGGAAAAAGTAAAGGGCGGCGGGGCTTGACGGCGGGCTGGAATACAGGTATTCTAAAAGGGAATACGGCGATAAGAGGAAAAAACCGATGAAAGAATTTACGATAGGACAAAATGACGCCGGCCAGCGGTTGGATAAATTCCTCGGCAAGGCGGCGCCGCTGCTGCCTGCCTCGATGATGTATAAGGGGATACGAACCAAGCGCATCAAAGTGAACGGCAAGCGGGCTGATATCAGCACCCGACTTACGGTGGGCGATGTGGTAAGCCTGTACCTCAATGATGAGTTTTTTACAGAGCAGCGGGCGGATACCGCCTTTTTACGGGCGGGGGATGCGCTTTCGGTCATCTATGAGGATGAAAACATACTGATAGCGGATAAGCCTGCGGGCCTGGTGGTGCATGAGGACGAAAGCGGGACGGCGGATACGCTCATCGGGCGGGTGCAGAAGTACCTGTACCAAAAGGGCGAGTACGATCCGGCACAGGAAAACAGCTTTACGCCCGCACTGTGCAACCGTATCGACCGAAACACCGGCGGACTGGTGCTTTGTGCCAAAAATGCCATGGCTTTGCAGGAGATGAACGAGATCATAAAGCAGCGGCAGGTGGAGAAGGTTTACCGCTGTGTCACGGTGGGGGTACCGTCGCCGGCGCATGCCGTCTGCAAGGCATTTTTACGGCGGGATACCAAAGCCAAAACGGTTTGCGTTTTTGATAAACCGCAGCCGGATGCTAAAACCATCATTACGGAATACAGGGTACTGCGGCAAAAAAACGGGCTGGCGCTGCTGGAGGTGACGCTGCACACCGGACGGACCCATCAAATAAGGGCGCACATGGCGCATATGGGCTGGCCGCTGCTGGGCGATACCAAATACTGTACGCCGGAGAGCTTGAGAAAAAATCGGGCGCTGAATTTACAGCAGCAGGTGCTGTGCGCCTGGCGGCTGCGCTTTACCGGGGTGCCGGAAGGCTCTCCCCTATCCTATTTGAACGGCCGGGAATTCCATGCGAAGAAGCTGCCGGACGACTGGGTAAAATAAAACGGCCTCCCGCCGGGAAAAACGACGGGAGGATTTTTATTGCGGAAAAGCAAAATACCATCCCGCTGTGGGATGGCAGATTGTATAAGGATTGGCACTGACCTATTTTCCCGGGCCGCTTCCAGCCAAGTATTTTCGGCACTAATGAGCTTAACTTCTGTGTTCGGGATGGGAACAGGTGGAACCTCATCGTAATAAGCACCAATCATTGTGTCGGCATCAACCTATTTTCCCGGGC
>OMAE01000157.1_pt1 | contig 24027 bp, 20 predicted proteins | sample 1673701 | NCBI WGS metagenome assembly OMAE01 (sample SAMEA103958123, study PRJEB25191) | human gut metagenome | reverse complement strand
GGCACCAAAAATACAACTGCTCCCAAAACACAGCCTCTCGCAGCCGCCCAACCCGCCGACCTGCGCCGCCTGGCGGCCGTTCTGGAAGAAATCGCCGACCTTGAAGCCCAGACAGCCAAACTCGACGCCCTGCGCGCTGAAGCGGAGGAACTCAAGAACAGGCTGACTGCCAAGCAGGCCTGATTGCTTTTATTCCTTCCTTTTCCGGAAAACCGGCTTCCCCTGACAAGGGAAGCCGGTTATTTTCTTTACGGAGATCGCGCTTGCCCCCCCGGAACAATTCCTTTAATATCCGCCGTCGTGACTCAACCCGCCCACATTGCTCCCGCGAGTCAGTCTGTGGAAGGCATGTATGCCGACTACTTTCTGGATTACGCCTCGTATGTCATTCTGGAACGGGCCGTACCCAAGATCAATGACGGGTTTAAACCTGTGCAGCGCCGTATTCTGCACGCCATGGACCGCCTGGACGACGGGCGTTATAATAAAGTGGCTAATATCGTGGGAGACACGATGAAATTCCATCCGCACGGCGACCGTTCCATTGCAGACGCGCTGGTGGGGCTGGGACAAAAAGGGCTGCTTATCGACACGCAGGGGAACTGGGGCAATATTCTGACAGGCGACCCCGCAGCGGCTTCCCGCTATATTGAAGCCCGCTTTACCTCCTTTGCGCGTGATGTAGTATTCAGCCCCAAGGTCACGGAATGGCAGCTCTCCTATGACGGCAGGAACAAGGAACCGGTCAGCCTTCCCGTCAAATTTCCCCTGCTTCTTGCTCAGGGAGCGGAAGGCATCGCCGTGGGGCTTTCCAGTAAAATTCTTCCCCACAACTTCAATGAGTTGATTGAAGCCTCCATCGCCTACTTGCGCGGCCAGCCCTTCCAGCTTCTGCCGGACTTTCCGACCGGAGGCGTGATGGATGCCACCAACTACCGTGACGGAGAACGCGGGACGGGCCGCGTCCGCATCAGGGCGCGCATCCTCACGGAATCGAAGAAACTTCTCCGCATCACGGAAATCCCGTTCGGCGTCACCACGGAAATATTAATTGATTCCATTGTCTCCGCTGCGGAAAAGGGAAAAATTAAAATCGCCCGCATTGAGGACAATACGGCCCAGCATGTGGACATCCTGGTCCATCTCCCGGCCGGAGCGGATCCGGAGCAGACGAGGAAAGCCCTGTTCGCCTTCTCCGCCTGTGAAGTCAGCATCTCCCCGAATGCCTGCGTCATTGTGGAGGAAAAACCCAGGTTCATGTGTGTCAGCGACATCCTGCGCTACAATACGGACTCCACCAAGGAAATCCTGCGCCAGGAGCAGGAAATCCGACTCAAGGAACTGAACGAGGCGTGGCACCAGGCAAGCCTGGAAAAAATATTCATTGAAAACCGCATCTACCTCTCCATAGAAGATTCCGAAACGTGGGAAGAAGTGCTCGGCACCATTGACCGGGAATTGCAGCCGTTTGCATCCCGGCTGCGCGCCCCCATTACCAGGGACGACCTGGTAAGGCTGACGGAAATCAAAATCAAGCGGATTTCCAAATTTGACGCTTTCAAGGCGGACCAGCACATCCGCCAGCTTGAAGAGGACATCGAACAAACGCAGAAGAACCTCAACCAGCTTACCAAATTCACTATCCGCTGGTTTGAAGCCCTGCGTAAAAAATACGGCGCCGCCTATCCGCGGAAAACGGAAATTTCCTCCTTCGGCTCCGTAAACCGCGCGCAGGTGGCTGTTGCCAATGAAACATTGTATATTGATGACGAAGGCTTTGCCGGTTACGGCGTCAAGAAGGGAAACCCTGTCTGCAAATGCTCCACGCTGGATGACGTGTTGATCATTGACAATGCAGGCGTGCTCAAAATCGTGCGGATTCAGGACAAATTTTTCGCTGGTAAAAATCCCCTTTATATTTCCGTCATCAAAAAAGGGGACGACCCCGTGTTCAACCTGATTTACCGGGACGGAAAAGACGGCCCCGTGTACGCCAAGCGTTTCCGCATAGGAGGGTTCACCAGGGACAAGGAATATCCGCTTACCCGAGGCGCAAAGGGAACGCGCATCTTCCACTTCTCCGTGCATGAAACGGAGGAAAACAGTTCCCAGATAAGCGTAAACGTTTATCTGAAAGCCGTTCTGAAACTCCGTAACCTGATCAGGCCCTTCCACTTCGCGGACCTGAGAATCAAAAACCGCGGTGCCCAGGGAAATATCATTACCAGGCATCCTGTGGAACGCGTCTCCCGCATCATGCCTCCGGCCAAGTCCGGAAATGAGGAAACGGAAGGGCCAACAACCGCTCCTTCCGCAACAGCGGAACGGACGGAAGGCTCACCCGCCCCCTCCGCGGAAACGCTGCATCCTGAAACAGCCCCACATTTGGAGGAACCGTCTGCCGATCCGCCGCTGGAACAGGGCTCCCTGTTTGACTCCTGAAACGTTTTCAATCTCTTAAAATGGAAATATCCATGCCTGACTATCCATTTTCGGCTTGCCACAACGGGCCATCTTCTGTAGATATGGGCCACCTCATTACCATGCCGCTTTAGCTCAGTGGTAGAGCACCCGCCTTGTAAGCGGACGGTCGTCAGTTCAAATCTGACAAGCGGCTCCATCATAACCCGCTCAAGGTCAACCCTTGAGCGGGTTGCTTTTATGAGGCGTGCGCCATTACTCGTTCCCATGAATTTCCGGCGTGCCGCTTTTGAACATTCATCATCCATTCATATCTCCGGCGGAATGCAGCAGCCGCAGGAAGCAAAGCGGACACAACATCTGGCAAGAGGCCATTCCACCCACGGGCATCCCCGTCAACTTCCGGCAGCGAAGGGCCATTCCCGGAGCGGGAAGAAGGTTCCGTTGGCGATAACGCCGCCTCAGCAAGCCGTTTCCCCCCTTGAATACGCCTCCATTGCCATTTCGACCAAGGGAACCATGATTCAAGCCAATGGATACTACAGAAAAAAAGATGGCCGCGGCTATCCTCCGGTTTGAAGACAGCCGCGTTACCGGGCCGGATTCCCTGCGCGTTTCCCGCCTTCCCGCCGCCGACAAGGGCGGCAAGTGGGAGGTTTGCGGCATTTGCGACGGCATTGAACCGGCCGTGTTTAACAGATTGAAGGCCCTGTTGGATGCCGGAAGGCGTGAAGAGGCCTGGGAAGGTTGCCTGCAATACGTCCTGGATAATACCGCCGCCGTGCGTTCCTGGCTGGGTTCTGACGCTTTTCCGGCCACGGAGTTTATGTTGCGGGACCATTTTTTCAATTCCGGGAGCAGGAATACCGGGAAGATTTTGCAGCGCGCGCTGAATGTCCACGGAGCCGGGCTTGTGGTGGACGGTATCCCGGGAAAACAAACCCGGCAGATGTTGAAAACCGTTCTCGCCCAAACGGGAGAGTCCGAATTTCTCTCCACTCTGAACGAACGGCGCAAATCATTTTACCATTCTTGCAAACAGTTCCCCGTGTTCGGCAAAGGATGGCTGAACCGCAGCAATGAGGCATACCGGTTCGCACAATCCCTGGTTTAGGGAAGTTCCTGCAAAAAAACTCCCGGAAAAGGAGTGCAGGAGAATTCAACCATTGTTGCAGCAACCTGTTTCCATGCGCCGGATGCCATGAAAGAGCCTCCGTGCGGATGTCCGCACGGAGGCTCTTTCATTAACACGATCAGGAAAACGCTTCGTCCCCCACAAACGCTCCCAGCAGACGGCAAAACCGGGAAGCAGGTAATTTTACCAATCTCCCGTCCCCCCGCTTGCCATGCTGGGTCAGAATCCAGGGCAGGGAAAGAATCTCCCGTTTATAAGCCAGCAATTCCCGTACATTTCCCGCCAGAAAATGGAGATGCCAGGCATCACACCGGACCGGCTCAAACCGGAAGCGGACATCGACAATCTTTCCGAAAGGTGCGGAAGAATCTACCCTGCGCGCCATCAGGACAAGCTCCGGAGTACGGACATAGACATCCTGGCGGCAGCCGTCTTCCTCCATTTCCTCCACCCTCCGGCCTGCAGCCAGATAATAGGAAAAGGCGGCAGATAAAGCGTTCATACCCAGTTTTTCTTATGCCGCCTCAACCGCTGGCGCACCGGACGATTCCCGTCGGAACGGCTCCTGAAGAACCGTTTTTCCCTAAAACCGCCGGAGCAAAAGATCGGACGGCACCCAGTCATTTGCCCTGCCGGATTTTCTGGATAACCGGAGGCATCTCCGTTTTCGGCTGTTTCTGGAAGCAGGACAAATGCCCCGGTTCCAGCACCAGGCAGGAATCGTCCCTGCATATCTCCGCCCGCGCTGCAGTCACGTCTACGGTATACCCGCAGCCGGAGAGGAGAGAAGACGCCGCATAAGCCGCTCCGGCCAGAACCACCCACAAGAGACGTTCCCACCAGGTCAATCCGGGACGTGTTCCGCTTTTTTCATAAGCGTTTTTCATGCCCTGTTTTCCTGCCTCCAGAGCCGCTTTCTTTTGTTCTTCTGTCAAATTGAAGTCCATTTGAGAGAGGGGGTGAGGGGTTCCAGGAATTCTCGCGCATGTTGTGCCGCAACGGTTCCGCGGGAAAAAATGGCGCCGCGGCAGGACTGTTTATTGCTATTCATTTTGTTCATTTTTTTGTTCATTGCCCGGAAACGGGCCTTTACCGGCATGGAACCGGCGGTGACATCAGACCGCTCCCGGACACAGACATCCTTGCCCTGCCCTTGGGGCGGGAGCAACACGCCTGATACGTCCGGGAACAAGGAATATTCCGCCAGAGACAAACGCCGGAATTTCCGCCGCGGATAACAAATACCCTGTTGAAAACGGAACCGGTTCATGCTAGTCTCTTCCCTGCTATGGCAAAACCGGCTCTGGGGAAAGGCTTTGACGCCCTTATCAATCAAAATCTGTCTCGTGAATCCTTGGCGGCTCCCCAGGCGGGAGACGTTGTGCATCAACTATCCCATGCCGCCATTATTCCCAGCTCCCTGCAGCCGCGCGCCATTTTCACGCCGGAACAACTGGCGGAACTTGTAGATTCCATCAAGGAACACGGCATCATCCAGCCTTTAATCGTCCGTAAAACGCAAAGCGGCAAATATGAACTGATTGCCGGGGAAAGGCGCTGGAGAGCCTCCGGCATCCTGGGGCTGTCCACCGTGCCCGCTATCATCCGGGAAGCTTCCGATAAGGACGTGCTGGAACTGGCCCTGATTGAAAATCTTCAGCGGGAAAACCTCAGCCCGCTGGAAGAAGCCGCCGGCTACATGCGCCTGAAAACGGAGTTCCGCATGAAGCAGGGGGACATCGCCAAGCGCGTAGGCAAATCCCGCGCCGCCGTGGCCAACAGCATGCGGCTGCTCGACCTGCCTCAACCGGTTCAGGACATGCTGGGCAATACCTTTATCAGCGTAGGGCATGCCAAGGTACTTCTCTCCCTCAAAAACAAGGACCAGCAAATCCAGCTTGGGCGCGACATCGTCAACAAGGGCTACACCGTCCGCCAGACGGAGAAGGCTATTCAGAAGATGCTCAACCCGCCGGAGCCGGCTCCCGTTAAAAAACCGTCCTCCCCTCAATATAAGAAAATTTCCAGCATCCTCGCCAAACAATTCGGTACTCCGGTGAACATTTCCGGCCAGGGAAGCCGGGGGGCCATTGAAATCACCTTCTCCAGCAAAGCGGAATTCATCCGCATCCTTGAGCTTCTGGGCCAGGATGAATGGTCTGATTCCAAGTAAACTTCCCCCCCCTTTTTCCATGACGCCCCGCATCGGACTTCTCCTGTTCACGGCCCTGCTGATGCAGTGCGAAAACCCCGTGGAAACGCCCGTGCCCGGTAAGGAAACCGTTCCCGCGCAAATCCGGCAAACGGATTGTTTCAACGGAGGAAACGCTCTGTTCCACGCCGCGCGGATAACGGAAATGGGGAACCGGGCTTCAGGCACTCCCGGCTACCGCAGGCAGATGGACTACCTGAAGGAGGAACTGGCCAAATGCGGCTGGACCTGCCGGGAACAGGCTTTTGAAAAGGAAACGCCCCAGGGCCCCGTCCGGTTCGTCAACCTGAGGGCCCGTTTTGGCAAGGCTCCAAACTTCCTGGATCCGGTTCGGGGCCTGCTGACCTGCCACATTGACACCAAGCGGGGCATCGACGGCTTCACCGGCGCCAATGACGGGGCATCGGGAGCTGCGGCCATTCTGGAGACAGCCCGCATTCTGTCCGGAGACCCTGCACGCGCCGGAAATTTGGAGCTTGTGTTTTTTGACGGGGAAGAAAGTTTTGCGGAACATATGGACAGCGACGACGGCCTGTACGGCTCCAGGCATTACGCATCCTCCATGCGGCAGCCGCTCCCCGAATGGATGATCAATCTGGACATGGTGGGGCGGCAGGGTAAAAAGATACGCATCCCGGCCATGACGCCCCAATCCATGTACCGGGTTTATTCCCGCGCCATCCGTGAACTGGGTTATTCCCCGGAGGAATGGGGAGTATCCGGCTATGCCATCCTGGATGACCACGTTCCTTTCATGGAGCGCGGCGTGGACACGCTGAACCTGATTGACGACTTCCAGGACGGCAACTGGTGGCACACCTCCAAGGATAACATCGGCATTCTGGGCGAAAAATCCTTCCAGCAAACCGGGGAAATGACCCTTCACATCCTCCGGCAACTGCTTCCCGGCCCGCCCTCCGCCTGACCAGGCAGCTCTGACCCTCCAATTATCCCTGTCCCGCCATGTCCTTCAACTCTCCCTGGCTGCTGTGGGCTCTCTTTGCAGCCTCCGTTCCCATCATCATCCACCTGGTCAACCGGTGGCGGCACCGTTCCGTCCCCTGGGCGGCCATGGAATTCCTTCTCCGTGCGGCCAGGGAAACACGTGGAACGAAAAAACTGCTGCACTATCTGATTCTGGCGCTGCGCGTGATGGCCGTGGCGGCACTGGTAACGGCCTTTGCGCGGCCCCTGCTCGGAAGCTTTTTCGGCTGGGGGAGCTCCGGATTGAATGAAGTCCTGCTGGTTCTGGATCGTTCCGCCTCCATGGATACCCGTCCGGACAAAACCAGCTCCCTCCGGGATGCCATCCCCCCGCTGGTGGAATCCACGTTCGCGCAGCTCGGCCACTGCCGCCTGTCCCTGCTTGATTCCGCCACCGGAACCGTGACCCAGATTCCCGCTCCGGAAGCCCTGGCGGATCTGACTGTAAGCAAGACAACGGATGGAGGCGCGGATATTCCGGCACTTCTGCAAAAAGCCATCCCGTACCTGGAAGAATCCGGCGCAGGAAAGACGGAAATTTGGATTGCCTCGGACATGCAGGCCTCTTCCTGGAAGCCAGACTCCCCTCTCTGGCCCGGTGTGCGCCAGAGGCTGGCCGCCCTTCCCCTGCCCCCTTCCATCCGCATCATGGCCCTCCGCGACAGGCCGGAAAGCAACCGCGGCATCAGAGTCTGGCAGGCTCAGGTAAATAACGGGAAACTGGTGCTGGACCTGGAAGTGCTGCGGCAGGGTTTCAACCCCAACCAGCCGGAGGACGTGCCGATGCAGCTTTCCGTGGATAACGCCTCCTCCTCAGCCACGCTGCAACTGGCAGGGGAAAACACCTCCATCCGGAAAGAAATACCCCTGCCGCAGGGCAAGGAATCCGGCTTCGGCTTCGTTGCGCTGCCTCATGACGACTTCATCAGGGATGACATTTCCTTCTTCACCTTCGCCCCCAAGCCTCTCGCCAACATCCTGATTTTCGGTCCTTCGGGAGAAGTGGGGAAAACCCTTTCCCTGATGTCCGCCCCTCCCGGCCTGCCCGGCAGGAAAGCCACGATGCCCGGCAATACGCGGGAAGCTCAGGCTAATCTGGCCTCCCAGTCCATGGTCGTCTGGTACGGGCCGCCGCCGCGCGCGGAAATGGAAAAAAAACTCCAGACATTCATTGAAGAAGGAGGAATAGCCCTTTTCCTGCCTGACGACACGGAACACGGGACACGGCATTCATTCCTGGGCGTTTCCTGGGGCGCGACGGAGACGGCTCCGTCCGAACAATACTACCGTCTGGAAACGTGGGACCGGCAAAGGGGATTCCTCCGCGACGGTTCCGATCAGACACCCATCCCCGCCAACCGTCTCCGCGCCGTGCGTAGAAAACCCCTTCTGGGCAAATACCGCACTCTGGCCTCCTGGGATGACGGTTCCTGCGCTCTGGCCCAGGTCAGGGCCGGAACGGGGTCCGCTCTGTTCCTGGGAACGCTGCCCAGATATTCCTGGTCCAACCTGGCGGACGGCCACCTGCTGCTCCCCCTGCTCCAGCGCATGGCGGACCGGGGGGCGGAACGCTTTTCCACCTCCATTTCCCTACGGGTGAATGACGCCTCCCTGCCGCAATCCGCCACGGACACCCCCGTGCGCCTGGATAATGCCCAGGGAAGCCACCCCTCCGGTTCTCCGGCCGATACGGCGGGCGTGTACCGACTGGGAGCACAGACCTACGCCGTGAACCGCCCCTGGCCGGAAGACATGCCTGACCAGATTACGGATGAAAAACTACACCACCTTCTGCCGGAAGCTTCCATCAGTTCCATGCAGAGTGCAGAGGAAGCCCCCTCCCTGGTGCAGGAAGCATGGAAGCTCTTCCTGTTCTTCGCCCTCGCCTGCCTGCTGATGGAAGCCCTCCTGTGCCTGCCCGGCCAGACGGCCAAACGCCCCTCCCCCACCACCCGTCCATGAACCTGAGCCTTCAACCTACTGCGTCAAGCGTCATCCTGACCGTCCTGGTTATGGCGGCCGGCATCTGGATGAGCTATATCGCCTGCAAGCGCAACCGCCGGCCGCTGACATTCAAACTGGAAATTCTTCGCCTGGCAATCCTTGGCTTCATCTGCTTCCTGCTCTTCCAGCCGGAATGGCTCATCACCTCCTCCCCGCAGGAAAAACCCAAGGTTTCCATTCTGGAGGACCGCTCCGGCTCCATGGAAACGCAGGATGTGGAAATCTCCCCCCAGCATGTCGTCACACGCACGGCCTACGTGCAGGAACTGCTCAAGGGCAACAGTACGGAATCCCTTAAAGACACGCATGTAGTGGAATACGCCTCCTTCGGCGCGCCACCTGCGCCGGACTCTCCGGATTATGCCATGGCCGGCACAGACCTGGCCAAACCGCTGGAGGATGCCATGCAATCCTCCGACAACCTCCGGGCGGTCATCATGTTCACGGACGGCAGCCACAACGCCTCATCCTCCGTGCTGACGCAGGCCCAGCGCATGCGCACCAGGGGAATCCCCCTGTTCATCATTTCCGCAGGCAGCCCGTATCCCCTCCCGGACCTGGCCCTTCAGGACGTGAAAGCCCCCACTTACGGCATCATCGGGGAAACGGTGCAAATACCCTTTACCATTAAAAGCACGCTGGGCAAGGAAACGCGCGCCACGCTCACCATGATTTCCAGGGACACAGGGAAAACCGTCACCCGCACGGTCACCATTCCGGCCCAGGGAGAGGTATCCGACGCCGTTCTGTGGAAAATAGAAAAAGAAGGGGCGGAAACGCTGGAACTCAAACTCCCCGCCCAGCCCCAGGAACGGATGCACAATAATAACGCCTCTTCCTTCAGCATCTCCGGCAGGAGGGAATCCATCAAAGCACTGGTCATCGATACACTGCCGCGCTGGGAATACCGCTTCATCCGGAACGCCCTGTACCGGGATCCCGGCGTGAACGTGCACACCCTGCTCTTTCATCCGGAACTGGAAGAAATGGGGGAAGGCCCCGGATACCTGGTCAAATTCCCGGACAGAATGGAAGACCTGGCCCGGTATGACGTCATCTTCATCGGCGATGTGGGGCTGGGCTCCAAAGGGCTGACGGAAGAACAGGCCTCCCTGCTCAAAGGCATGGTAAAAAACCAGGCCAGCGGCATCGTCTTCCTCCCCGGCTACCAGGGCAGGCAAATGGAACTCCTGAAATCGGAACTGGGGGACCTGATGCCCGTTACATTTCTCAACACCAAACCGGAGGGGACAACCCAACCTTCCCCATCACCCCTTATCCTGACGCCGGAAGGCCGCGGCTCCCTGCTTACCATGCTGGCGGATACGGAGGGCGAAAACGAAGAAGTATGGCGCAATCTGCCGGGCTTCAACTGGTACGCCCCCGTGGAACGGACCAAAGCGGGAAGCACTGTCCTGGCCGTGCATGCGGCGGATAAGAATGCCTATGGCCGCATTCCCCTTATTGTCACCCAGTCTTACGGCCACGGGAAAGTCCTCTTCATGGGAACGGATTCCGCCTGGCGATGGAGGCGCGGAGTAGAAGATAAATACCATTACCGTTTCTGGAGCCAGGTGGCCCGCTGGATGAGTTACCAGCGCAACATGGCCGCAGGAGAAAGAATCCGTCTGATTCCCACCCCTGAACGCCCCCGGCTGGGAGATACGCTGACCGTCACCGCCATGGTCTCCGACAAACTGGGAGCCCCCCTCCAGAATGGAGAGGTTTTCCTGGATATTACAGCTCCGGAAGGGAGCTCCAGCCGTGTTCAAATGGACACTATGGACCATACATGGGGCTCCTTTACCGCCTCCGTCAAAATCAACCGTCCCGGCACCTGGAAACTCACCGCTTCATCCTCTGCGGAACCGGATAAATCCGTTACGCTTCCCGTCATCACCATGAGTGAAACGCTGGAAAAAATCGGCAGCCCCGTCAATACCGCGCTCATGGAGGAAATGGCCTCCATCACACGCGGACGCATGGTGAAAGCTGAGGAAATACAACGGCTCATTAAGGAAATAAAGGATCTCCCCGTGCCGCCGCCCATGGAAACGCGCATTCTGCTCTGGTGCAGCCCGTATGCGCTTTCAACCCTTCTCCTTCTGCTTACCCTGTTCTGGATAGGGAGAAAACTCAACGGCACCATTTGAGCCGCAGGTTGCCCGCATCTGCCCGACAGGAGTTTCTCCCTTCTTTCCCGTTATTTTTCTACCGACTTCCCGTCCGCGGCAACAGAAGACGGCTGAGAAAATTTCAGCCTCAATCCCATTTTTCTCCAGGCGCCCGCCATTTCCCCCTGTACATCTTCCGGAGTCTTTCCATCCAGCAAAACAGCACGCGCCCTGCCGCCCCCCTCCGCATCACGGACCTTCAAGTAGCTTCTGAGGCGCTCCGCCTTTCCGTTCCCTTCCAAATGGCTCCAGTAAACCATCCATAACAAATCGGCCCAATACTGAAGCGTTCCTCCTCTGGAGGCAACACCATGCTCCGTGGCAGAATGAGCGGAATCTCTGTCCAGCATGTCCGCCAGGGCTGGCAGGGCCTCTCTGCCCGTGCGGACGGCGCGCGGGACCATCGTGGCCAGCCTTTCCGGAATCTTCCGGAATACCAGAGCTTCCTTCTCCATGGGAAGAAAAGCCATGTACGCGGAAAATCCGTCCACCAGCCAGTGTTCCCAATCCATGGACTGCGCCGCCCAGTGCGTGACGGCAAAGCGCGGATCCAGTTCATCCGGCTTCAGCAGCCTTCCCTTTTTATCACGCAACAGCAGGGTCGTAAAACTGGTAGGGGAAAACTTGAGATGCCCGTTCCGCAGACCGGGAGCCCTGTTGAAGTCCTCTTCCCGAAAACATACCCTCACCAGATACTTACGGGAAGGCCGGCGAGCCACCGCCAGGTTCAACGGAACAGATGCCAGGGCTGACAGAATAGTTTCAAAGCGCCGGGCCAGGGCCATACGCTCCGCTTCCGACAGATTTCCAGAAGACTCCATGATGAAATGATCCGTTTCATACACGCTCAAGTCCTCCGTCTCCTGTACGGTTTTTACCAGCAGGAAATCGGGACCGGCCACCCTCTCCGGCCAGGGAGCACCCCAATTCGGCTCCAGAGGAACGTATCGGTTGCCGGAATCCCCCTGAACAGGAGGATTCTCAGCCCCCACATCCGTATCCGGGAGCGTCCCGCCAGACTTTGCCCATTCCAGAATATATTCCTGATCAGCCCCGGAAAAAATATTTCTGGGAACAGCCACCACGCGACCGTCCTGAAGCTTCAAATCCACCTCCGCATCACGGACGGCCACCAGCACGGCTACGACGGTAGCGCCCCGGTCATTCGTCCAAATACGCGCCCGGGCGCTTCCAGCCAGGCTCAGCCCTGCCAATACGGACAGTATCTTTACAGGTACGGTCATAGGGTTCCCTTTGCCCGCACAAGCTATCACATTGTCCCGCAGACGCAACCCTTTTTCCATTCCCCTTTCTTCCGGAACCTGTTCCTTTAAAAGAATATGGAAAAGGAATCCTCCGCAGCCTGTCCCCCGGAGGGGTTGACACGCTCCAGCAAAACCCATAATCTTATGGAAGAAAGGAAAAGAAAGCATGCATATCAGTCCCCTAAGAAAAAATATTCCGCTGACTGTCGTCACCCTGGCGGCCCTGGGCATCATGTTCTTCCTGTTCTTCATGCATCCCACCTCTCCGGAAGAATCGCTGGAATTCTATGCGCTGAACGGAAACGTCGCAGGCTCCTTCCGGGTGGAAATCACGCATGCGCCCACCAACCCCGCCTATACGGAAGTAAAAATCATTCCGGAAGATATGGAATCTTTCCAGCGGTTTTTAACCCAGTTCCGCAATAAACCCGTTACTGCAAAAATTCCCTCCTGCGGCAGCCACATCATTGTTCCGGGCCGGGACATGCAATACGACGGCGTCCTGCGCCTGACCGGACATTGAGAAGGCAGGCAAACAGAGGCCCTCTTAAAGCTGTTCTCCTTTTCCCACATCCTTCGCCCACTTCCGGGCCAGGAAAGAACAGACCATTAACTGGAGCTGGTGGAACACCATAATGGGAATCACCAGCAGCCCGATGGGGGCTCCGGCAAAAATCACGTTCATCATCGGAATGCCGGTCGCCAGGCTCTTTTTGGAGCCGCAGAAAATAATCGCAATGCGGTCCTCTCGGGGAAAACGGAGTCTGCGTGAGAGGAAAGCCGTCAGCCACAGAGCCGCGGCCAGCAGGAGGCCGCAAAAAGCCAGAACCTCCACCAGGGAAAGCCATGGCAGATTTTTCCATACGCCGTTAATCATCGCATGGCTGAATGCCGTGTAAATAACCAGCCAGATGGTGCTGTGGTCTGTCCAGGAAGTAAGGTTCCGGTGAGTGGTTACCCATTTGCCAATCCAGCGCTGGGCGAACTGGCCGGCCACAAAAGGCACCAGAATAATATAGCAGATGTTCAGGAATGTGGAAAAATCCACGCCCCCTTCCCCTCCGCGGGACCACACCAGCCCCACCAGCAAGGGGGTGATGAACACCCCCAGCAGGCTGGAAACGGAGGCGGAGCAAATGGCCGCGGCCACATTGCCGCCCGCCATGGACGTGAACGCTATGCTGGACTGCACGGTGGAAGGAAGCATGCACACGTACAGCATACCCATGCACAAATCCGGCCCCAGCACACTATTCCACAAGGGCATGCTGAACATGCCCAGCAGAGGGAAAATAACAAAGGTGCTCGCAGCCACCAGCCCTTGAAGACGCCAGTGCATCAACCCCTCCCATACGGAGCGGCGGGAAAGCTTGGCCCCGTACAGGAAAAAAAGCAGAATGATGGCTGCATCGCTCAGGCGGCTGAATACTGTATCCCATGTGCCGGAACAGGGAACCAGAAGCCCCGCGCCCACACTAACGATGAGGCCGATGGTGAAGCGATCCAATTTGGCAAGGAATCCCGGCATGGAGAAGGGTAAAGGGTAAATACCGCCTCCGGCGCTCTATTTGAAACGCACAGCATGCTTCTTGCTCAGGCGCAGAACGCTGCCCGGAGCCAGTTCCAACAAGGCCGAAGGGTCTGTCATTTTCACATCATTCAACTGGATGGCGCCGGGCGTGAAATGCTCCTTGCGGAGAACGCCATTGGATTTTTTCACCTGGAAAACGTTGTCAAACAGGAAGGAAACCAGGGCCAGGGCATTCACGCCGGCAGGCAGGGAGGCAATCTCCACTTCCGGCAAATCCGCAGCGGCCAAGTCTCTCTTGGAAAAACGGGTTTCCCAGTCAGAGCGCGCGGCATCCGCAGCGGCGGAGTCATGATAGCGGGCCGTGATTTTCCAGGCCAGAAGCTTCTTGGCTTCCATCGGATGCAATCCCATGTCCCGCTTCTCACCCAGCAGCACCAGGTAATAGCGGTCCATCAGCTCGTCGCTGGCGCTCATCATCTTGCCGAACATCATCTCCGGAGCCTCATCCACGCCCACGTAATTCCCGTAGGACTTGGACATCTTCCGCACGCCGTCCAGTCCCTCCAGAAGAGGCATCGTCATGGCGATCTGCGGCAGCATGCCTTCCTCCTTCTGGAGGTCGCGGCCCACCAGGATATTGAAAAGCTGGTCCGTCCCGCCCAGTTCCACGTCCGCACGGATTTCCACGGAATCCCAGCCCTGCATAATCGGATACTGCATCTCATGCAGGCGCACCTCTTTACCGCCCTCCACACGGGCCTTGAAATCCTCCCGGGCCAGCATCTGCTGCATGGTCACGCGGGAATTAAGCTTCAGCACCTCCTCATACGTCATCTTGCGGAACCAGTCCCCATTGTACACAATCTCCGTCTTGTCACGGTCCAGAATCTTGAACGCCTGCTTGGTATATGTCTCCGCATTCTCCAGCACCTGTTCACGGGAAAGGGGGGGGCGGGTCACGGAACGGCCGGAAGGGTCGCCAATCGTGGCGGTGAAATCCCCGATGAGCAAAACAGCCTGGTGGCCAAGTTCCTGGAACTGGCGCAATTTCTCAATAGCCACGGTATGGCCCAGGTGGATGTCCGGCGCAGTAGGGTCCACGCCCAGCTTCACGCGCAGGGGGCGGCCCAGCTTGAGACGCTCCTTCAGCTCTTCGCGGCTGATCACGACGGCGGTACCGCCCATCAATATGTCTAATTGCTCATCTATAGTCATTGATCTGGCGCATAGAGTGCCGGGGGCACCGCGCCTTTTCAAGCCTATATCCTGTGCGCGGCTCATCGAACGCGATCAGGGGGTTCCCGCCACCGGTCCCGACAGGAGGAAAAAGGAACGGAAGAACAGGAGCGGATTCCACCCCGGAGAGCGGAATAAACGACACCCCGGTGCAGGATTTTTCCCCGCGCGGCCCTTCCTCCTGTTCCATGTCACGGACCTGCCCTGCTCCCTTCCGGATGCAGAGAAACGTCCCCGCGAATCTACAGGAGCTGGTACAGGCGGGGATAGGAAGCATGATTGGCGGTTATGTAATGCGGGCGCGGCTTGGGGACCGGCTTTGTCCGCCTTTGCTCCCAGCCGTCACGGTCATGATGATAATGATCATGGCGCGGCGGCCCGGAACGGTAATAATCACGATCATGGTGGCGATGATGGCAGCCTGCGGCCAGAACGATTGAGGCTGCTGCGGCAAAAACAGGAATTATGTTCATCTTCATCTTTCTTCAGGGTAAGACAGTCCGGAGGGAGGAATGCGAACGGAAAAAGTCTGTCACCCGAACAAACGCTCCCTGTTGACGAAGAAAACGGCTCCCAATACACATAAAAACGCCCACAGGTAATCCCACTTCCATTTTTCTCCGATGTAGAACAGGGCGAAAGGAATAAACACGCACAGGGTAATCACCTCCTGAATAATCTTGAGCTGGGCCACGTTAAGCCCGCCCGCACTGCCCAGGCGGTTGGCGGGAATCATGAAGCAATATTCAAAAAACGCCAATCCCCAGCTCATCAGGATAATCATCAGCAGGGGCTTGCCATCCGCCCCGGAACCCTTCTTCAGATGGCCGTACCACGCCCACGTCATAAAAACGTTGGAGACCACCAGCATGGAAATCGTTAACGCAATCTTCATGATTTTTACTTAAAAACATCAGTCCTTGGAGGACTTGGGATCCAGGGCGTCCCGCAGTCCGTCCCCCAGGAAATTCAGCGCCAGCAGGGTAGCCGAAAACAGGAGCGCCGGGAACAAAAGCAATTCCGGGCTAACCTCCATGCGGTCCGCCCCTTCCTTAATCAGCGTTCCCCATGAAGAATTGGGAGCCTTCACGCCCAGCCCCAGAAAGGACAGGACGGCTTCCAGCAACATGATGCCGGGAACGGCCAGCGTCGTGTATACGATGACGGTCCCGAACAAATTCGGAGCAATATGGCGGAACAGAATTTTCATGTGACCAATGCCCAGGGAACGGGCGGCTTCCACAAACTCCTGCCCTTTCAGCTCCATCGTCTGCGTCCGGACAATGCGCGCCAGCGTCAGCCAGCCCAAAGCGCCGATGGCGATGAACAGGGGAATCAGCCCGGTCATGGGGCTCACCATTTCCACAGACCAGCCCGTCACGCCGGAAACCCATTGCGTCAGCCTCCGGGCCGGCTCCTCCACGGACAAGGAAAAAATAATCACCAGCACAATGAACGGCAGGGCAAAAAGCACATCCACCAGGCGCATCATCAGGGCGTCCAGCCTGCCTCCGGCATAACCGGAGACCAGTCCGTACGCCACGCCAATCACCAGGGAAACGCCCGTAGCGACCACTCCCACCAGCAGGGAAATGCGGCCGCCGTACAGGACACGCGCCAGCAGATCCCTCCCAAGCTGGTCCGTGCCGAACCAATGCCCCCAGGAAGGGCTTTCCGCAATCCGGGACAAATCCTGCACATTAGGATGCGGCAGCCACGGCAGCAGAGGCCCCAGAAAACAGGCCGCCGCAATCAGCGCCAGCGCCAGCAGGGAAAACATGGCTGCCCGGTTGCGGGAAAGACGCAGAAAAGCGTCCTTCCACAGGGAGGAGCCCTGTTCCTCCGGCCTGTTCCATCCTCTTTTTCTCATGATTCCTTTCTCAATCTCGGGTTGACGGCCATTTGCACCAGATCCACACCCAGGTTGGCCGCGACGATCAGAATACCGTAAAACAGGACAAGGCCCTGGATGAGAAAATAATCCCGGTCCGTGGTTGCGTTCACGAAATGCTGGCCCATGCCGGGAACCTGGAAACAGGTCTCCACCACAAAAGAACCGGTAATCATGGCGGCAAAAGCAGGCCCCAGATAGGACAGGGCCGGAATCAGGCCGCCACGCAAAGCGTGCTTCCAAACCGTACGGAAAGGCCCCGCCCCCTTGGCCCGAGCCGTCCGGATGAAATCCTGCCCCAGCACTTCAAGCATGCCGCCGCGCGTCAGGCGCGCCAGATATGCGGCATTCACCAGCCCCAGCGTCAAAGCCGGGAGCACCACACAACCGGGAGAATCCCATCCGGCCACGCTCAAGCCGGGGACATGCATGCCCAGAGCCACGCCCAGCACCGGAGCCACGACAAAAGCGGGAATGCAAATGCCGGCCATGGAAACCAGCATCACCCACCAGTCCATCCACCGGTTCTTGTACAGCGCCGCCACAATTCCGGCGGGAACCCCCGCCAGAATGGAAATAGCCATGCCTATGACGCCAAGCTGGAGGGAAACAGGGAATGACTGGGCGATCATATCCGCCACGCTGACGCCTTCCTTCACCAAAGACGGTCCCAGGTCGCCATGAACCAGCATGTTCCACCAGTAACGCCCGTATTGGACCAGGGAGGGCTGGTCCAGCCCGTAACTGGCCTGGAGCTGCTGGAGAACATGCTCCGGAAGTTTCTTTTCCCCCATGAAGGGGTGCCCCGGCAACAGGCGTATCAGGAAAAACGTCACAGTTTCCAGCACCAGCAGGACCAGAAGCCCCTGCCCCAGGCGTTTCAGAATCATCCTGGTCAAGGCGCGGCCTCCTTCCCATGTTCCCGGGCGTCGTCCAGGCTGATATCCTCAAACAAATGGTTATCCAGCAGCAGGGGGTGCCACCCCCGCACCTCCGGCCTCTTCAAATAGGACCGTTTGGCCCAATACAGGGGAATCACCGGGGATTCGGAAAGCATCAGCGCTTCCGCACGGGCCAGCAGGGCCATGCGCTTCTCCTGGTTTCCCGTGGCGCGGCTCTCCGCCAGCAGGCGTTCATACTCCGGATGAACCCAGCCCGTATTATTGTTCCCGGAGGCGGAACCCCACAAATCCAGAAAACTGGAAGGGTCCAGATAATCCCCGGACCATGAGGAGGAGCTAAAATCATACTGCATGGAATTCTGCGCGAACTTGTAGGCCGTCCACTCACAGGAACGGATATCCACATGAATCCCCAGATGCTTTTTCCACATGCCCTGGATGGCTTCCGCCATCGTCTTCTGAACTTCGCGGGATGTAGTCATCAGCTCCAGCCGGGGGAACCCCTTCCCACCGGGAAAACCGGCCTGGGCCAGCAGGGAACGCGCTTTCTCCGGATTGAACTCCACCCCATGCGGCGTCTTGTATCCGGCGCCGTCCGGCGTAAAGCCGAAGCACGGCTGGCCGCCGCCGCACACCACATCCCGCACCAGGGCCTCCCGGTCTACCGCCAGGGAGAGGGCCCGCCTGACCCGGGCGTCATTCAGCGGCGCACGCGACGTATTCAGACGGTAAAAAATAGTCACGTAATAGTCATCCTGGCAAAAATCATCGCCGCCGCGCTCCCGGGCGTAAGCCGTCATCTCCGGAGGCACGTTGTTGGTGACATGAAGCTTGCCGTTGAAAAACATGCGGGTTTCCGTAAAGCCGTTCACGGTGGGAAGAAAACGGACTCCATTCAGCCGGACGGCGGAAGCGTTCCGGTACCGGGGATTGCGGCGCACCTCCACATAATCATTGAAACGGTGCTCCGCCATGAGAAAAGGCCCGTTCCCTACGGCAGCTCCGGGCCGCGTCCATTTCCCCGTCCTGTCCAGCATGCCGCCGTGGGCTTCCACGGCATGGCGTGGAACCGGAAACCAGGTGCAGTGAAGCAACAGCAGGGGAAGCTGGGGCATCGGAGAACGCAGCTCCATCTCCAGGGTATAATCATCCGCGGCGCGCACGCCCACGCGGGCTTCCTCCCATAAATCCGGCTTTCCGGCCCGGACATCCTCCAACATCCGGGCCGCAATCTTCCGCGCTCCTTCCTCCGGCATCCCGGCCGGCCACTCCATCAGGGAAGGATCATCCCGCAGAGCCTCCAGCTCACCGGCTCCCATACCATCCAGCCTCTCCCAATCCACCCGGGCCAAAACCCTCTCTTCCAGCCCCTCTTCCCCGGCCAGCCGGGAACCGGGACCGCACAGCAGCAGGCTACGCCTGTTCCGGTTATAGGCTTCCGCGTTCTTCAGCGGATAAAGCATGTCCGCGTACCTCCCTCCAAACCCCGGATGAAGCAGGCGGTGATAGGCATACACGAAATCATGGGCCGTCACAGGAACGCCGTCGCTCCACACGGCGTCCTTCCGCAGGGAAAAACGCCACTTATCCGCCTCCGGACTGTGCGTCCACGACTCCGCCACAGCGGGATGAAAAACGGCGTCATCCCTGGAATCCCCGCGCAGCAGCCCCTCCATGACGGCATTGATCATCTTGAAATCGGAAACGGAAGTGGCGATGTGGGGGTCAAAGCTCTGGGGCTCCGCATTATTGCCCACGATGAGCACCCCTGCCTCCTGCGCCCGTTCCACGCTCGTACGCGTATCGCATCCGGCGAGCAAAAGCATCACACAGAACATCATGAACAGGCGCATGGCGGGATTCTGTCAGGTTTCCTTCCCGTGCGCAAGGCTTCACGTCAAGAAACGGCAACAACTCCTGCCTTTCACCATTTCCGCAGCAAAACACGCCGAAAACACGCTCCACAAGAGAACAGCGTCCCTCCCATAAGCCACAATGCCTCCTTTCCATCATCCCTTTTGAGTAACCGGAGAAACAGAGAGAAAGCAAAAACCCCGCAACGGAAGAAAACCGTCGCGGGGCCATTTTCCCAAATCAGGGGAAAAGAAAAAGCAGCTTTAGTTATTTGCTCTGCGCCTTTTTGGCGGCGTCAATCTGGGCCTTGATCTTATCCTTGTTGGCAAGAATGCCGGCCTTGATGCGGGGGGCCTGCATCCCGGCTTCCGTTCCCGGCTTCAACTCGGCCACCTTATCCAGAATCAGAACGGCGCCGTCCACGTCACCGGTGGAATTCAGATAGGTCCCGAACTCCATCATCAGCAACTGCTGCTGCGTCTCCGGCAGAAGCTTGTCACGGTCGGGATACGCCTTAACCACCTGAAGGGCTTCCGCAGGCGTCGTCTTGTCCGTCAGCTTGCCGGCAAGATAATTCTGAACGTCCTTCTGTTCCTTTTTAAGCAGGTCAGCATGGGCGTCTGCGGCTTTCAGGCCGGACTTATCCTCCTTGTCCAGCTTCTTGATTTCCGCTTTTACGTCACCATAAAAATTGTCCACATATTCCTGAGGAGCCAGCTTGAGCACTTCCATCAGAGCGGCAACCTTCGCTTCATCCGTAGCAGCCTTGGCGACATTCGCTTCCGCGGCGCTCAGCGCTTCCTTGTTCTTCAGGGCATCCTGCATGGCTTTCATCACATCATCCCCGGAACGCCCCCCGACAAATCCCCCAAAAGGCTTGCCGGAAGCGTCCGCAAACACAACGGTCGGGAATCCCCGCACGCCGTACTGCTGGGCAAGCTTTTCATTGGCGGCTTTCATTTCCTTGGACTGCTCCTTGCCGCGCGGATAATCCAGCTCCACCAGAACGAAATTTTTCTGCGCTTCCTTCTGGAAGTCAGGCTTGCTGAATACGTTGGCGCGGAGCTGCATGCAGGGAGGGCACCAGTCGGAACCGGTGAACTCAATCATTAAATCCTTTTTCTGTTCGGCGGCCTGTTTTTTGGCGGCATCCATATCGGTAATCCACCCTTCCGCGGCAAAACAGGGAGCGACGCAGGCGGCAACAACTACTGGCAGAATTTGTCTAATCATATCTACAATTTGATATTGTAAAATCGGACAGCCCGCGTCAATCCCCTGTTCAATCATTTTTAGAAAATCTCCAAAAGGGTGCGTCTTCCGCAGGGAAGTCCGCATCCGGCTGATGCCGGAAAAACTGATGCCCCATGGGAAGACGGTGTCATTATTGAAGCAAATCGGGAGTTGCCTTTCAGCCTGTTTTCACTTATGTACTGAACCTATCATGAACACGGTTTTAATCATTGGAGCAGGCGGCGTTGGGCATGTGGTAGCCAACAAATGCGCCCAGCTGCCGGATATTTTTCAAAACATTCATCTGGCCTCCCGCACGAAAAGCAAATGCGATGCCGTTGCGGAGGACGTACGCTCCAGAACGGGCGTCAGCATCACTACCCATTCCGTAGATGCGGATGACGTGCCCGCCACCGTAGCCCTCATCCGGGAAATCAAGCCGCAGCTGCTGATCAATGTGGCCCTTCCCTACCAGGATCTCACCCTGATGGAAGCCTGCCTGGAAACCGGCGTCAACTACCTGGATACCGCCAACTATGAACCCCGTGACGTAGCCAAATTCGAATACTCCTGGCAATGGGCGTACCAGGAGCAATTCCGCAACGCCGGGCTTTTCGCCCTGCTGGGTTCCGGCTTTGACCCCGGCGTCACCAATGTATTCACGGCATGGGCTCTCAAGCATCATTTTGACGAAATCCATACGCTGGACATCATTGACGTCAATGGCGGCAACCATGGCAAGGCTTTCGCCACCAACTTCAACCCGGAAATCAACATCCGGGAAGTAACGGCGCCCTGCCGCCATTGGGAAGACGGAGCCTTCCGGGAAACCGCCCCCATGAGCATGCACCAGAGTTTCACCTGCCCGCAGGAAGTGGGCACCTATGAAATCTACCGCATGTACCATGAAGAAATGGAAAGCCTGGTCAAGCACATCCCCACCATCCGCCGGGCGCAATTCTGGATGTCCTTCTCACCGAACTACCTCAAGCACCTGGAAGTGCTTCAGAACGTGGGCATGACCCGCATTGACCCGGTCATGTACAACGGAGTTGAAATCATCCCGCTGCAATTCCTCAAGGCCGTTCTGCCGGACCCCGGGGACCTGGGCAAGACGACCAGGGGAAAAACCTGCATCGGCAACGTCATCACCGGAATCAAGGACGGCCAATTCAAGGCTGTGTACATTTACAACATTTGCGACCATGAACAATGCTTTAAAGAAGTAGGTTCCCAGGCCATTTCCTATACTACGGGGGTTCCGGCCATGATCGGCGCGGAAATGATCCTTACGGGCAAATGGACTGGCGCAGGAGTCTTCAATATGGAACAAAATGACCCGGACCCCTTCATGGACGAGCTCAACAGGCGCGGCCTCCCCTGGCACTGCGTGGAACTCACGGAAGAACAGGCCAAAATACTGAAGGTCAACCAGCAATAAATTTCAGCCAGCGCTGTAGGCCCCCTCAAAGCCGGACATTGAATTTCCAATGTCCGGCTTTTCCGTTTTCAGCGGGGAACAGAATTCCCCAGGACAGCACGTCAACGCCTGCCTCGGGAAAAAGAAAAAGCCCCGGACGGCATCTTTCCGCCTCAGTCATAATTTTCTGGCGGGAAGAGCAGGCAGGTTGTAAAAATCCAGTGCCATGAAATATCTTGCGTTATTTCTCATGTTCCTGCTTCAGCCGGCACTGGCGGAAGATACAGCCCCATGGAAAATCGCGATCATCGGCGATACGCACGACTCCCCCAAGCGCATGGAAGGAAGCGAGGGAGTAGCAGTCAACTTCATCAAAACCCTCTATGGGGAAATCCTGAAACACAACGTGGACATGGTCGTCCAGGTAGGGGACATGGCGGATATCGAAGGAAGCGCCCCCGTCAAGGGACTCGCCAAACGTAAGGAACTCAACAACATTCTGAGAGAAAAAGGCATCCCCTTTTATGCCGTGCGCGGTAATCATGACTCCCTTCCTTTCCGGGCGGAACAATTCCGGGAACTCTTCCTTCCTACGCGGAAGCAGGGCGTCCAAGGGCTGGCCACCAGAAAACTGAACTATGGCATCCGCCATAAAAACGCTTCCCTGTATTTCATGGATATTGACCTCACCCCTGACCAGCTCGTGGACTTCAGCGCATGGGTTAAACGCAACAGAAGCAAGGCCAACACCGTTCCGCGGCACTGCCTGGTCTTCACCCACCGCACCCTGCAGACGCCTATGCAATTCCGGGAATGCCTGTGGGGCCGTTACAATGACAGCGCGGCGGAACAGCAAAATATCTTTTACCGCAATCTCCGGGATGCCGGAGTGCGCTTCGTCATCACCGGGCACCTGCACGCCCACGACCTGTATATAATTACCTCCCCGGACGGGAAAAACACCCTTACCTCCTTGATCTGCGCCCCCGCGGGAAACAAGGTGCTCCCCATTCCCTTTTTGCCGCCGGCAAAATCCCGGGTAAAAACCCTACAATACCGCTCCGGCATTACGGCCTACTATATCCTGACCATTTACCCGGATTCCATGACCCTGGACACCTACGCCGCCCCCAATAACGGCATTACCGACGAAGGCCCCCAAAGCGGAGAGTTCCACAAATTGAACTCCTACGCAATTCCGATGGATTAGAACATACTGCGGCCCCCGTTTCCTCCATAACGCGGCATCCCGGAATCTGCCTGTTCCCGTTCGCCATGCCCTCTGGCGTCCCTGGCAAAACAATGAAATTTCCGGGAAGTTCCCAATCCACCATGTTATTTCATATGCCCGGAGCCACGGGACTTGATTTTTCTATCGTGCTGGCGCCCCCGGCCGCCCTTATATAAAAACTCCGTTTTTCCATCGCGGCCTACAGTCCGGTCAATCAAGTCTCCGATTTCCTGATCAGCGTACCCGGCCTTCTTAAGATACTTAACCACTTCACCAGCCTGCCCCGGATAAAAACGAACCAGCATCTCCACAAACGCAGGTTCCAATCTCTTTTCCAAATGATACTTACAATTGCCATTTCTGTCTTCATTAGACAGCAGCTTATTGTTGTAATAAATTGATCGGGGATCAGCCCCTCGAAATAAACTCAGTTTTCGTTCCTGAACCAGTCTCAAGGTTCTTTCGGCACTCATTTTATCGTATTCCTCCGGGTACTTCAACCTCCACACATACAGGACATGACATCGCATAGTC
>OMAE01000143.1_pt1 | contig 24912 bp, 14 predicted proteins | sample 1673701 | NCBI WGS metagenome assembly OMAE01 (sample SAMEA103958123, study PRJEB25191) | human gut metagenome | reverse complement strand
TTAAAGCGGCACGCGAGCTGGGTTCAGAACGTCGTGAGACAGTTCGGTCCCTATCCATCGTGGGCGTAGGAGTCATGAGAGGAGCTGTTCCTAGTACGAGAGGACCGGAATGGACGCACCACTGGTGCAACTGTTGTCGTGCCAACGGCATAGCAGGGAAGCGAAGTGCGGATGGGATAAACGCTGAAGGCATCTAAGCGTGAAGCCCACCTCAAGAATAAGACTCCACAATAGACCCCTGGAGGACTACCAGGTAGATAGGTCATCGGTGGAAGCGCCGTAAGGCGTGCAGCTTGATGATACTAATCGGTCGAAAGCTTCATTTAACGCTTGAAAGCTGAAAATGAGGATGGCAAGCGGAAAAGCAGCGAAGCAAAGCAAGAAACGAAGAAACAGAAAGCGGAGCAAGCAGCAGACGCAAGCCAGCGAAAGCAAATCTGAAACAGAAAACTGAGAACTAATTGGAACGGTCTAAAGAATCATTCGATGTGCAGTTGTCAGGGTGCGGGGGTCTTCGACCCTTCTCTTTCTGAAAGGCAAGAAAGAGAAAGGCGAAGCAATTCAATAGCCACAATTTCCGGTGGCAATGACGGAGAGGTTCCACCTGTTCCCATCCCGAACACAGCAGTTAAGCTCTCCAGTGCTGAAAGTACTTGGCTGGACACGGCCCGGGAGGATAAGTCGCTGCCGGATTCCTATTAGCCCTTGATTCGCGAGAGTCAAGGGCGTTTTTTTGTCGTTGGGGGGGGAAAAAGAGAAAATCCCCGCGCGAACGATTGGGCGCAGGGGATGCGGCTGCCTTTTCCTATGATATCGGTCTTTTCCGTGGGTTCCAGAGGGCAATGGAAACAGACGAAGTCTGCGGTCGCCCTCTGGACGCCTTCGCCTTCGTCTCCCATGTTACAATGGGAAAGAAGAGGCGTGGGGGAACGGATGACGGATCAGCACGCGGGCATAGTGTGCAGTTGTCACCAACTGAATCGCGCGAAAGGGTCAAGGGAGGGAACTTCGTCCCGTTTCATTCTCCCTTGCAGGGTGCAGGGACAGCGTCCCTGCTGGGGTCAAGGGGCAAAGCCCCCTGGGTCTTCCAACGCCCTTGTCACCCGAACGGCGGCGGGGGGAATAGCGGCAAATCCGGACAAGTCGGCGCAGGGCTGCCGCACGCTTCCCATCGCGTCATGTAGGCTTCGACGAGCAGCTCAATCGTGCAATCAAACACAGGGTGACGGCAGCCATCCGCACACACAGGCGCGCCGCCGTCAATCAGCCGAACGCACGGAAGCACCATCATCTGGTTGCGCCAGCATTCCGCCTGCACACAGCGAATCGGCAGCGCAACATCCGTTGTCAGCACACTTTCGCCGCGCAAAACCTGCCCGCACTCCGCCTGCACTTGGCAAACAACCGGAATATTCACCCGCAGAAGGCACGGCGCGGGTCGAGACGGTCGGCATCCGCGGCAGCCGCACGGGCGCGGTTCTTGGTACGGCGCAATCTCCCAATCCGCGTCACCGCACGCCGTAACGCCGACGAGCTGCAGTCGCCCGTTTGCATCCTCCGGCAAACCGCCGACGTACAGCGCCACACACGCGCGGCGCTGCCACTCCCGCCCGCTGGCGAGGATTCGCGGCAATAAAACGCCCTTCTGCGTCGGCGGACAAGACGGGCAAGCGGGGTTCGGCGGGCAAGGCGGTCTGGACGGGCAAGGCGCTTGCGGCGGCATGGGACGGCAGCAATTCGGACGCTGATTCATGGCGATTCCTCCCATCGTGTGAGCTGTTCACTCCCAGCATATGCGCGGCGGGAAAATCGGGCACAAAAAAACCCGGCACGAAGCCGGGAATTTGCGATTAGTTCAGGGATTCGGTCTCGTTCTCGATGGTCACATCTTCCACCGAGCGAATCGCCCAGCGCGCAACAACCATCGTCTGGTCGCCCTTGCCGACGCTCAGGGTGATGGTGTCGTCCTTGATGCTCTCGATGGTGGCGTAGATGCCGCCGATGGTGCACACGCGGTCGCCCTTCTTCAGGGACGCGAGCATGTCCTGCTCCTTCTTGCGGCGCTTCTTCTCGGGGCGAATCATCATGAAGTACATCAGGACGAAAACCAGCAGCAGCGGCAGAAGGCTGAAGAGAATACCGACAATGCCGCCAGCGGCAGAATCAGTGGTGACGGCGGCAGGGTCGGCCGCACCGGTGGTGGTGGTGGTTTCCGCGACGGCGGTGGCGATGCCCAAAAGCTTGGTCAGAAATTCCATGCGAATTAGCTCCTTTCGGTAATCCGGAATACTCTATCTATTGTAGCATATTTTTTCGCGCTTCACAAGAGGGGAAAACGGCCTTTTGCGCCATTCACAGAAATTTTGCATGACGGCATCAAGCATTTTTCCGCGAAGCTGCGCTTTCAGACGCAAATTTGCATCTTTGGGGCACGAAATTGTTAAACTTGCGCATATTCGCTTGCAACAGGTGTTTTTTTTGATATAATGGTAATGGAATGCCGGAAAGCGCACAAACGAATGTCAAGGAGGCTGACGAATGAAGAAGCTGCTTGCGATTCTGCTGACGCTGGCGATGCTGGTGCCGATGGGCGGAGTGGCGGAGGAGACGGCGCCCGGCGCGACGAAGACGACGATTCGGGTGACGACCGCCGATGCACGGGCGCTGTCCGGCATGGATTTGAACGCGAATGTGCTGACGGCGATTCAGGACGCACTGGACGTGCTGAGCATCGAGCTTTATGCGGCGGATGATGCGTCGATGATGCGGCTCACGCTGCAGAAGAACGACGTGCTCGCGCAGGGGTCGATGGGGAAAATGTCGGGATTCCAGATGACGCTGCATGACGTGCCCGTACTGGGGGCTGCGCTGGAAATGAACGGCGACGACCTCTACATCGGCACTTCGGTTTCTGGCAATACGGTGTACCTGAATGTCGCCGAGGATTTGCCGCGCGCGATTACGGCATTCTGCCAGCTGATGAATGTGGACTTGGGCGAATTGCCCGTCGCGGCTGCGAATCAGTCGATGCAGCAGGGCTATCGCCGGATGCAGCACCTGCTGCCCGCGCTTGCGCAGACCCCGCCGGAGCTGCTGGAAAGCATCGGCAGCAGCATCGACTGGACGAGAATGGTCGCGCGCATCAACGAAAGTCTGCCGGAAACGGCGCGGGAAACCGTGACGAATCAGCCGGACGACTGCGACCCGGCGGTGACGGTGCTGTCCTTCGCGCTGACGAAAGAGCAGCTTATCGCCATTTGCCGCGCGGTGCTTGGCGAAACGCTGACGGGGCTGGACAACCTGTTCTTCGGCGATGAGGTGCTGGGCGGTTTGACGGACATTTTCTGCGCGCAGCTGGTGGAATCCGCGATGGATGGCGACGTGCCGGTGATGGCGTATCTGGACGCGGACGGCGGCATTGTCAAGCTGATAATCACGGGAGGCGCAGAAGAAACGGGGATTCTGACCCGCAGGACGAGCGACGAGGGCGTTCTGTATCACCTTTCGATGGAAACCACGACCGAGAGCACCGCATGGGAAATTCTGCTGAATGCGGATGGCGTGGATGTGTCCTACGCGGTAGACCCCAAAGCAGACCCCGAACGCCCGAACTTGGTGCAAAGCAAGGAGCGAATGACGTTCCGACTGACGAACACGGCGACGGAAAACGGCGCGACCATGCTGATGGAAGTGCACGACACTGAGCAGCTTTGCAGCGGCGGAACAAACTGGCGGGACGAAGAGCAGACGGACTTCACGTTCCGCTTCGATGACCTGTGCATCGACGGGCAGCAGGAACAGCACACGGAAATGACGCTCGCGAAGCAGGGGCAGAGCATCCTGACGATTGTCGCGGAGACGCATCCGTGCGAGGCGGAGCCGCTGTTGTCCGAAAGCGACGAAATCTACGACCTTGGCGAAATGAGCGACGAGCGCTTGACCGCGTTCATGCAGGCTTATATGACGGGGATGGTACTGAGCGTGTCGAACGCAATGTCCCTGCTGCCGGACAGCGTGCGCAGTCTCTTTTCAGGGCTGATGACGCTGGAATAAACGACCAAAGGAGAAAATACACCATGAAGAAGCTGCTTGCGATTCTGCTGACGCTGGCGATGCTGGTGCCGATGGGCGGAGTGGCGGAGGAGACGGCGCCCGGCGCGACAAGGACAGTCATTTTCCTGAAAGACTTCAATGCGAAGGTGCTGGGGGCGGACATCGACGAAGCGGAGGAGAAAGCCGTCAATGACTTTCTGGATGCCCTGCGGGTGATAGTCTATCAGCAGGGGACAACGTCAGCCGCCTATGAGGTGACGCTGAACGACCAGCCTATTGTCGATTATGCCGTGCAGTTCAGCGGCGCGGATGTCTATGTCAGTAGTGACCTGCTGGGCGAGACGCTGTATCTGAACCTCGAAGAGGACATGCAGCATTTCGGGGAGCTGGTGTACCGCCAGCAGCTCAGCCAGCGCGGTCTTACGGCGGAAGTCATCAACAAGACGGTATCCTCTGGGTACTACGCGGAGCAGATTGCGCAGTTGGGACAGATGGGCGCAATGATGGCGAAGGTACTCAAAAATCCCCTCTTCACGGAAAACGTGCAGGCGGAAGAAGTGCTGAACAGCCTTGCGGCGATTGACTTTACGGAGATGCAGCGCCGCTTGGCGGAATATCAGCCGTCCATGACGATTGACCCTGTGACGGAGCAGCTCGAAGGCTGTGACCCGGCGATACAGGTGTGTACGTTCACGCTGACGAACGAACAGCTGGTCAATCGGCTGGCGATTCTGCTGGAAACGGCGATGCAAGTGCCTGTCGTCCAGAACTTCGCGGATTTGGCGGCGGATTATGACAATCTGATGCAGTTCATGTCGCAGACGACGACGGAAGAGTATGTGCCGCAGGAAATCGACTGGGCGGCGCAGGTGCGTCAGCAGACGATGCTGTACAGCGACGCGCAGGTGACGCTGTACACGGATGCGCAGGGGCAGCTTGTCAAGCTGATTGTGAACTATTCCGCGCTCCCGGACTGGGCGGAAAGAATGTCCGAAGTGGAGCCGACCGAGGGAATCCTGAAGCCCGTCACGTTCACGCTGAACCGGAACACGCTGGCGGACGGCTTGCAGTACGACTGGACGCTGGAAAAGGAAGAGAACAGCACGACGGGACGCCTCACCATCGGTGAAAAGAATGCCGAACTGGTGCTTATGCCGGATGACCAGACGCAGACGACGATTTCGCTGACGGTTGAGCCGAACCGCAGGGGCGGGAGGGTCGATGTAGAGGTGCGCACGACCTCCGAAGCGAACGGCACGGACAGCGGCATACAATTCGGCGTGTTTACGTCTGGTTCGAGCAGCAGTGTATATCGGGAGTCGAGAATTCGGCTCTTGTCTGGCGGTGAAGTCGGCTTGACCATCTACACGACGACCTTTTCGTGCAAACAGCGCCCCCTGCTGTCCGACGGCGACGTGCTGGACTTGGGCGAAATCAGCAGCGCGCGCTTCAACGCCTACATGCTGACCTTGGCGACGAGCATTTCGAAGATTCTGCCGCGCATCCTGATGAATCTGCCGAACAGCGTGCGGCAGCTCATGGACGGTACGACGACGCTGCCGAGCAGCACCATCATTTTGGATAACGCCGACTAACATCAACCGAAAGCATCACTGCCCCGCAGTGTTCGCTATAAAGAAAAAGGGAAACCAAATAACAAGGAGGAAACCCCATGAAGAAACTGCTTGCGGTACTGCTCAGCATCATGATGCTGGCGATGCCCCTGACCTCGATGGCGGAAAACAGCGTGTGGGACAATGCCGCGCGTCAGGAAACCACCATTACCATCCACGACCTGAACGCTGACCTCGTGGCGGCGCTGGGCGGGGATGACACCACGATGGCCGCCATCAACGACCTGCTGGCGGCGCTGTCCCTGACCGGCTATCAGCAGGGCGACGAAGCTGGCTTTGACCTGAACCTGAGCGGCAAGAGCGTGCTGGGTATGGCATCGCTGACGACTGCTGCGGAAGAAAACCAGCTGATGTATGTGTCCAGCGCGCTGCTGGGCGGCGTGATTGCTGTGAACAGCAAGGACGTGGAAGCCATCAGGGAAAAAGCCCTCCGCGCGACGATGAAGATGTCCGGTCAGAGCGACGAGGAGATCGACAAGGCGATTGAAGAATCGAAGGAACAGCTGAGCGGCAATGCGGAATACACTGCCCTGATGGAAGCATCGGCGAATCTGAGCAGCATGACGGAAGAGCAGCTCATGGAAGAACTGACGCAGGCGGACACCACGGCGTTCATGACCATGATGAACGAAATACTGTCCGGTGCAGAAATGGCAGAAGTGACCGAGCAGCCCGGCGACTGCGACGCGGCGAAGAACTACGTCAAAGTCACAGTTCCGCCGGAAAAGATTGCCGAGATGACGAAAGCCCTGCTGGAGATGATCCACAGCGTTCCGAGCATCGGCGCTTACATGGATGCGCTTTTTTCCGCTGCTGACACGAGCTGGGACGACCTGCTGAAAGAGCTTGATGAAGCAGATCTCTATGCGGATGACATCGTTTACGAATACTGGATGACTGAAGCAGGCGAGCTGGTTCGCATAACGGCTTCGGTGAAGATCAACAACGGCGGCGAAGAACCCTTGCCGATCTCCTTCACGATGACCCGCAACACGGCGGACGGCGTGGCGACGTGGCTTGTGACCATCAAGAGCGCGGAAGATACCGCGGCGACGCTGACCTTCGCAGGCGACTTGGAGAACTTCACGGCGAACCTGACCGCCTATGCTGGCGAAGACACCGTTGAAATCAACGTCAGCGGCAAGGGCGTCGGCACGGACAGCAGCGTTGTTGATGTGGAAATCAAGGAAACGGTGGACGGTGTCGAGCAGGGCTTCGGCGTTGTGGTGACGACCGCTACGACGATGGACGGCGAACAGGGCGTCCGCAAGGTGGATGTGCTGGTGCGCTTCATGGGTCTGGACGTTGTGACCATCACGGCGGAAACCCGCACCTGCGACGCGAAGGACGCGCTGGACGTGAGCAAGGCGCAGGATTTGGGCGCGATGACGGACAGTGAGTTCCAGACGTGGTTCGTCAAGGTGATGAACAACCTGCAGAACCTGCCCATGACCCTGCTGATGAGTCTGCCGGAGAGCATGCTGACCCTGCTGATGGGCGGCAGCAACTGATACGATTTCCTGCATTCGCCTGTGCCATCTGATTGCGCCTTTCCCGCGCTGGCGTTCGCGTCAGCCAGAACGAATCATTTGCGGTGCATCTCGGCGCATTCTCATTTGGAATCCGGATGGGAGGCTGGCTGAAAAAGTCAGCCTTCTTTTTCATTGCCGGAACATGCTGATTTTCGACCAGAAAAGCAATCCAATTGTAAAAATATGCGCGGAATGGTTGACAAGTCGGGCGGATTGCTTTACCATAGTACATGGATTATTCTGTGACTTTACTCCGCACGGCTTGCGGATGATTCAGATGGAGGAACAGGCAAGATGAGGATGCTTGGCAAGCGATTTCTGTCACTCCTGCTCGCGCTGGGAATGCTGCTGATGCTGCTCCCCGCGGCTGCGGCATCGGAGCTGACGATGCTGCAAGTGGATTTTCTGGGCATGTATGCCACAAGCGCGGGAACGTATGAATCCCGGAAATTCACGGGCGATTTTACCGTCATGCAGAACGGGGAGGCGGTCGGCACGATTCGCCTGACCGACTTCGGCAGCGACCCGATTTCCGTCCCCGGCATGGGCAATGTGCAGCTTGTCCCGGTGGCGGAAACGATGCCGGAGGACGCCATCATGGCGGCGAGCTACACCGTGTCAATTGTCGGCGGACGGCTGAACAAAGCAGTCATTGCTGTGCTGACGGACACGGGTCTGTTCACCGTGCACACGGAGAGCAGCTCCTCTTTTGACCTGATTAACGAGCGCGGCGAGACGATTCTCTCCTTCGACACCGACAGCCGGGGCGACTATGCCCTGCCGGCGGCGATTCATACGGGGCTGTATACCTTGCGCATGACGAAGGCTTCGCTGGCCATTGAAAGCTGGCGCGACAAGATTATCAACATTGAGCGCTACACGGGTGCGGATTCCGTGACGAAGGTGAACGCTTCCTATTACTATGTGCCGCCGACGATGGCGCCGACCGCCACGCCTGAACCCACCCCTACTCCTACTCCTACTCCGACCCCGACCCCGAAACCGACACCGACGGCAACGCCTACGCCCACGCCGACGGCGCCCCCGACATTAGCGCCGACGGAAGCGCCGACCGAGAATCCGACGGAGGAACCGACGGAGAAACCCACGGAAGCGCCGACACCAACCCCGACGGCGACCCCGACCCCGAGCCCGACGCCCACGCCTACGCCGACCCCCACCCCTGAACCCGTGGACGGCACGCTGACGATGCTCATGCGCGGCGTGAACGCGGCAGTGGCGTACCAGATTGTCAGCGAGGACGGCAAAACGACCCGCACGGGTTACCTGACCGATGGCGAGACGGTGCAGGAAGCCGACCTCTTCCACGGAACATACGCCGTCACGGTGACGCTGCCGGAAGGCACGCTGCTGACGGGCGTGAACGGCTGGCCGAACCTGCAGAAGGGTCAGGCACAGTGGCTGGTGAACATTCAGGCGATGCAGACCAGCCGGTATGAACTGGATCTGACGCTCAGCGGCGGCATGACCGGCAGCATCGACGATCTGTCTGCCCCGGCGGAAGTGACGATTTCCGGCCAGCGGATGAGCGAACAGATGACGGTCAGCGGCGCGTTTGCGCTGAACGACCTGTATCCTGATACCTACCAGATTACGGCAACCCTGCCGCGCGGCTTGTATGACACCGAGGGCTGGACGCTCAGCACGACCGATACGGGCGTGACGGCGAGCATTCTGGTGGAAATCGGCGCGGGCGAAACCGTTGTGCTGCCGGCGCTGGCGAACCATGCCACCGGCGACGCTTCCGGCGTGGTGCTGGGGCTGGACGGTCAGCCGATGAGCGGCGTGCAGGTGCAGCTGGTTAATCAGGCGGGCGAAGTCGCGGCGGAAGCGGTGACGGATGAAAACGGCGCTTGGCAGGCGGAGTTCCTCGAATACGGGACGTACGTCGTCCGCTATGACGCGGGCGTGACCCTTGCCAACGGCGCGCTCGTCATTAGCGACGAACCCGCGACTGTGACCGCGAAGGCGGCGAATCCGGCGGCGCTGACCATCCACGCTTTCCGCGACAACGATAACAACGGTTCACGCGGGAAGTACGAGGAAGGCGTGTCCGGCGCGACGATGAGCCTCATCACCGAAGTCAACGGCGTGGAGGTTGTTGTGGCATCCGGCGAAACGGACAAGAACGGCGAAGTGTCGCTGGCTGTGCCGGCGGGGACGTACGTCCTGCGCAGCGAGCTGCCCGCGGGCTTCGGCCATGGTGCGCACGGCAAAAATGTCAGCGCGAACATGTCCATCATGGATGAAACGACCGAACAAGTGCAAAGCAGCGTGCCGCTGACCCTCGAAGCCGGTTCTGTGACCGACGTGGGCGTCGGCGTGATGACGATGGCGGCGCTGCAGGGCCTTGTGTGGCTGGATGAAAACGACGACGGCGTGTATCAGGACGGTGAACCCGGTCAGGCGGGCATCAAAATCCGCGCCGTCGGCGTGAAAAACGGCTTGGTGTACGAAACCGAGAGCGGCGAGGACGGCAAATTCTACATCGGTCAAATGCGCTACGGCACATACAATGTCGAATACAGCCTGCCGGACGGCTTGGTCTTTGCGCGCTACAGCCAGACGGGCGGTAATCGCCGCTCCATCATCACCAGCGAATTTAAGCGCTCCGAAACGGATCAGGTGATTCTTGAACGCGGTGACTTGGAGGAAGTCCTCCTTGGCGTGATGAAGGGCTCTAACATCAACGGCATCTGCTTCCTGGATGAAAACAACAACGGCGTGTACGACGAGGGCGAAAAGACGCTGGAAGGCGTGAAGGTCGTCCTGTACCGTCAGGCCATTGGCAAGGAGCTGCTGAACACCGTCTCCGACGAGAACGGGCGCTTCACCTTCGCCAACATCCGCGGCAGCACGTTCCGCGTCAAAGCGACGATTCCGCAGGGCTATGTGTACACCATCGCGGGCGATGGCGAGTACGGCAACCTGTTCGCGCCCGGCACTGACCGCCGCGAGTACACGATTTCCGACGTGGTGCTGGAGAACGACAGCGAGATGACGATGGCCATCGGCGCGATTACTTACGGCAGCATCTCCGGCACGGTGTATCTGGATGACGACTTCTCCGGCAGCCGGATGGACGCGGAAAAGATGGTCAACAACTTCACCGTCACCCTGACGGATGAAAACGGCAATACCCGCACGGCGAAAACGAACCGCAGCGGCGTGTATACCTTCGATGACCTTGCGCCGGGGCAGTACACCGTGAGCGCGACCGCGAACAGCGGCTTGGCGTTCACACGCACGGGCGACGGCAATATCATCCGCAACCTCTCCGGCGGCGCGGGCGAAAGCGAACCGGTGGCGCTCAAAATGGGCGCGGATTTGACGGGTCTTGATATCGGCATGATTACCCCCGGCCATGTGTCCGGCGTGGTGTTTGCCGACAAGAACGACAATGGCCTGCGCGACGCGGACGAAGGCGGCTTGCTCGGCGCGGTGGTTCACCTGATGGACGAAACCGGTGACGTGGCGACCCGCACCATCGGCGCGGATGGCAGCTTCCTGTTTGACGCGGTGCTGCCCGGAACGTACCGCCTGCGCTACGAGCTGCCGGGCGACGGCGTGTTTGCTCCCCTGACGGACGGCGGCAACACCATCGCGCCGGATTCCGACGGCACGACGGATTCCTTTACCATCGGCGTGGGCGAAGAAGTCACCGCGCCCCTGTGCGGCGCACTGGCTTTGGGCGACATTGAAGGCATGGTGTTTGCCGATCACAACGGCAACGGCGCGCAGGATGCAAACGAAGCGGCGCTTGCCGGCGTGACGCTGATTCTGACCCCCTCCCGCGAGGATTTGACGGAGCAGACCGTCCTCACCGATGCGACGGGTGCGTACAGCTTCACCGGGCTGCGGCCGGACGCCTACACGCTGACCCTGCGCTTCCCGGAGGGCATGGTGCTCTCCAAGCTGGGCGGCAATGTGACCCTGCCGCTGATGCACGGGTTGAACGAGCAGCAGGTGAACATCGAAATCGGGCTGGGCGAGGAATGGCTGAATCAGGCGCTTGGCGGCGTGATTCCGTCGAAGATGTCCGGTCAGGTTTGGGTGGATGAGAATGACAACGGCCGCATGGACGCGGGCGAAATCACCCCGGAAAACGAGACGCTGACCCTGCTGGATGAAACCGGCGCGGTGTTTGCGCAGGTGCAGACCGATGCGGATGGGCGGTTCGCCATCGACGGCATTGCCCCCGGCGTCTACAGCCTTGCCTACGACCTCAAGGAAGGTACGCAGGCGGCGCGTCTGGGCGACAGCACCTTCACCACCGAGGGCAGTCAGCTCGTCATGACCGAGATTGAAATTAGCGAAAACAACAACTATACTGCTCCGATGCTGGGCTTGAAGATTGACACAAGCATCGGCGGCATGGTCTGGTGCGACAACGCGGGCGAGATTGCGCCCCTGTCCGGCGCGGAGGTTATCTTGCTGGACGAAAAGGGCAGCGAACTGCAAAACGCGACGACGGGCGAGGACGGCATCTACCGCTTTGACGGCTTGATGCCGGGGAACTACCGTCTGCGTGTGACGCTCCCGAACGGCTACGTCGTCGTAGAAAAGGACGACACGCGCCTCAAGGACGGGCAGAACATCAGCGTGATGACGACCTACACCGCCCGCGAGGGAGAGAGCGACCTGATTGCCCTGCGCATGAGCCAACATCAGCTGGAACAGAACATCGGCGCGGTGCAGCCGGGCACGCTGGGCGACTTCTGCTGGCTTGACCTGAACGGCAACGGCCTGCAGGACGCGGGCGAACTCGGTCTGGGCGACATGCGCATCGAGCTGTGGCGAAACGACCAGCTCGTCGCGGAAACGACGACCGACGCGTACGGCTACTACACTTTCGAGAACCTGTATCCGGGCGTGTACACGCTCAAGCCCATCTACCCGGCGGAAGTTGTGCCGACGCGTATGCGCACGGATATTCCGCTGATTGCGTCGATTCTGGGCGAAAACGGTGAATCGAACCCGGTTCAGGTGACCTCCGCCAGTACGACCTACACGGCGGATTTGGGCTTCGTGCTGGTTGATGACGACGTGCTGCCGGCAAACTACGGCATCGGCGAAAAGCAGGACTGGACGAAGAAGTAAGGGACAATGCGGAATTGCGCATCCGCGGATGGCGGGGTGCTGCGGGGGCGAAAGCTCTCGCGGTGCCCCGTTTTTTGTGAAGGGGGAGGGAAGCAAAGTCCGCTTTTACGGAAAGAATCAACTGTTTGTTTTGGTGAAAATTGAAAAGTAAATAAAATTTACTTCACTCGCATTTCGTGAATGAAAATGGAAGTTGCTTCATTCTGAAATCCCAAATCCGCGCGAATCAACCGTTTTCCTGCGCGAAAGCGTATTGCAAAAGCGGTTTGCATCTGGTACTATAAACGTTACCAGATGTGGCTGTTTAATATGGAAAGAAATCAGCCGAATCATGCTGGAAATGAAAGGACGGAAACAAATATGAAGAAACTCCTTGCTCTCCTGATGGCGCTCATGATGTGCTGCACCGCCTTTGCGTTCGCGGAGGAAGAAGCGGAAGTGCCGGCAGTTGAAATGAATGTCAGCTTCGAGGCGCAGACGGTTGCGCTGGGTGAAACGGGTCTGACGATGCAGATTCCGGCGGACTGGGCGGTTCAGGAAGTCCCCGCAGGCACGGAAAACGCCGAGAACATCCTGCTCTTCGCCGTCAACGCCGACCAGACGGTCAGCATTACGGCGCAGCTGTCCGCGATGAGCTTTGAAACGCTGCTGCAAGGCATTCAGGACGCGGGCGCGACGGAAAAAATGCTCGCTGAGCTGTATGTCAACGAAAACTATTGCCTGATGTACACGCCGGGCGACACCGTGCTGGCGCTGTACACCTTCCTTGATGACGAGACGGTTCTCGCCGTGACGTTCCAGGTCGCCAGCAAGGAAGTGGGCGACGCGCTGGAAAACATGCCGCTGGAGATCTTCGGCAGCTTGGCGGCAGCGGAGTAATTCACTTCGTTACCATGATGCAGGACGAATGAGCGTCCTGCATTTTTTGTGTGCAAAAATGAACAGGGACTTGCAGAAAAACTTGATAAATGCAACAACTTGGACGAAAATATTCAAAATACACGAGAAAAACATAAAAAAAACACAGTTTGTGCAACAAAACACTTGATTTTCTCCATACAGTGTTGCATAATAAAGCATCGACGCGGTGAAACCGGTTGGTTTGGCGTGTCGATGAACAAGAAACGCAGGCAGACGCGGCAGCGCCCCTGCCGGGAAGGTGGAGCGGATGAATTCCAAGATGCTGTTTTATATCCTCAAGCGCGTGCTGCTGGCGCTGCTGACCATCTGGATTGTTATCACGGTGACGTTCTTCGTGATGCACTCGATTCCGGGTGGACCGTTCGCAAGTGAAAAGGCAATTTCCGCGGAAGCGCAGGCGGCGCTGGAGGCCAAGTACGGGCTGGACAAGCCACTGGGCGAACAGTATGTGACATATCTGCGCGACGTGGTGACGAAGCTGGACTTCGGGCCGAGCCTGAAGCAGCGCGGCCGTCAGGTCATCGACATTATTCTGGATGGCATGAAGACCTCCGCAAAGCTTGGTCTGATTGCGGCGTTCAGCGCGGCGATTGTCGGCATCGTCCTCGGCGCGGTCGCGGCGCTGCGGCGCAACACCGTGCTGGATAAGATTATCATGGTGATTACGACCGCGTTCGTGTCCATGCCGTCGTTCATTATGGGGTCATTCCTGCTGATAGTGTTCTCAGTCAAGTTAGGCTGGGTACCCGCGAACGGCGCGACGGCCGAAGGGCTGATCCTCCCGATCATCACCCTTGCGCTCTACCCGATGAGCTATATCACGCGCCTGACGCGCTCCTCCATGCTCGACGTGCTGGGGCAGGATTATATCCGCACCGCGCGCGCCAAGGGCGTTTCGGGCAAGAAAATTATCTTCGGTCACGCGCTGAAGAACTCGCTGATTCCGGTTATCACCTATTTCGGCCCGATGCTGGCGTTCATCGTCACCGGTTCGATGGTCGTCGAGCAGATTTTCGCCGTGCCGGGTATCGGCCGCCAGTTCGTATCCAGCATCACCAACCGCGACTACACCATGATTATGGGGACGACCATTTTCCTCGCCTCTTTAATCGTGATTATGAATCTGATCAGCGACCTGCTCTACAAGGTGGCTGATCCGCGCATTGATTACGAATAAGGAGGCATCTGCACCATGATGATGAACAAGAAAAAGCCCTTTAGCCTGCATCTGGATGTGGATTCCTTCATGCCCGCGACGGCGGAGGAAAAGGAAGTCATCTCCCGGATGCGGCCGTCCTCGACCTTTTTCCGCGACGGCGTGAAGCGCCTGCTGAAGAACAAGGTTGCGACCATCAGCCTGATTCTGATTGTGCTGATTACGCTGTCCTCCATCATCATCCCGATGTTCTGGCCGTATTCGTATGACCAGATGCTGGGGCAGACGAAGGGTCGCCCGATGGACAACAGCTACAACAACCTCGCGCCGTTCCAGTACGGCAAGACGGAACTGAAGAAAATCGACAAGGGCGAAAGCGTTTTCCCGCACATTTTCGGCACGGACGCGCACGGACGCGACTACTTCATCCGTGTCGTCTACGGGACACGCATTTCTCTCGCCGTCGGATTCTTCGCCAGCATCATCGTGCTGGTGATTGGCATGATGATTGGCGCAGTCGCGGGATATTTCGGCGGCAGGGTGGACTTGTTCATCATGCGCATCGTCGATATTATCTACTCATTGCCAGATATGCTGGTTATCATCCTGCTGTCGGTCGTGCTGGGGCAGGTGCTGCATGTGGAAGGCACCATCTTAGAGAAAATCGGCTCGAACATCATCAGCATGTTCATCGTCTTTGGTCTGCTCTATTGGGTGGGCATGGCGCGCCTGATTCGCGGTCAGATTCTGTCCCTCCGCGAGCAGGAGTATGTGCTGTCGGCGCAGGCGACGGGCGCGAAGGCGCGGTGGATTATCCGCAAGCACCTTCTGCCGAACTGCATCAGCGTCGTGATTATTTCGACTGCGCTGCAAATTCCAAACGCGATTTTCACCGAAAGCTTCCTGTCCTTCCTGGGGCTGGGCGTCAACGCGCCGATGCCCTCGCTGGGTTCGCTGGCTTCTGACGCGCTCAACGGCATCTATTCCTACACCTATCGCCTGATTATCCCCGCCGTGGTCATCTGCCTGATCGTACTGAGCCTGAACCTGTTCGGCGACGGCCTGCGCGACGCCTTTGACCCGAAGCTGAATGCGTGATGAAAGGAGCTGGACAAAATGGCATTGCTGGAAGTCAATGACCTGCATACATCCTTCTTCACCGACGCGGGCGAAGTCAAGGCGGTGGACGGCGTTTCGTTCCGCCTTGACCACGGCAAGGTGTTGGGCATCGTGGGCGAAAGCGGTTCGGGCAAGAGCGTCACGGCGTATTCCGTCATGCAGATTCTTGCGCCGACGGGCAAAATCGTCAGCGGCAGCGTGAAATTCGACGGGCAGGAGCTGGTCGGCGCGGACGAGAAGCTGCTGCGCTCCGTGCGCGGCAACCGCATCTCGATTATCTTCCAAGACCCGATGACGTCTCTGAACCCGACTTACACCATTGGCCGGCAGCTGATGGAAGCAATTCTGCTGCACACCGACCGCAACCGCCATCAGGCGCGCGAACGCGCGGTGGAGATGCTGAAGCTGGTCAACGTCAACGAGCCGGAAAAGCGCATGAAGCAGTACCCGTTCGAGCTGTCGGGCGGTATGCGGCAGCGCGTAATGATTGCTATGGCGCTGGCGTGCGAGCCGGACATCCTGATTGCCGACGAGCCGACGACCGCACTGGACGTGACGATTCAGGCGCAGATTCTTGATTTGATGCGCGATTTGCAGAAGAAGATGGGCATGGCGATTATCATGATTACGCACGACTTGGGCGTTGTCGCCCAGATGTGCGACGAGGTCATCGTCATGTACGCCGGGTCTATCTGCGAACAGGGGACGGCGGATGAAATCTTCTACAACCCGCGCCACGAGTACACGAAGGGCTTGATGCGCTCCATCCCGACGGCGGAGAACAACGGACAGCGCCTGGAGCCGATTACCGGTACGCCGATTGACCTGCTGAACATGCCCAAAGGCTGCCCGTTCGCGCTCCGCTGCGAGGCGGCGATGAAGATTTGCCTGAAAGAGAAGCCGGTTCGGATGCTCATCAATGACGACCATATGGCAACCTGCTGGATGAACGTCAAGAAGGGCGTTGAGGACGGCAGCATCACGGAGGAAGGAGGAGTGCCCTGTGTCTGAAGCGCAGATGCACCAGCCATTGCTGGAAGTCAAAGGACTGAAAGAATACTTTGACATCAACATGGGCTTCTTCCGCACCAAGCCGCTGAAGGCGGTCGATGATGTGTCCTTCACCATCAATAAGGGCGAAACGCTCGGTCTGGTGGGCGAATCCGGCTGCGGCAAGACGACTGTTGGGCGCACCATCCTCCAATTGTACAAGCCGACGGCGGGCGAAATCATTTACGATGGCAAGCCCGTCAAGACGAAAGCGGACTTGCAGAAGTTCCGCACGAAGGCGACGATGGTGTTCCAAGATCCGTACTCCTCGCTGAACCCGCGCATGACCGTGTCGGACATCGTGGGCGAACCGCTGGATGTGCACCACCTGTATTCCTCCAAGAAGGAGCGGGAGGAGCGCATTTTGCAGCTGCTGGGCTATGTCGGGCTGAACAGCGAACACGCCTCGCGTTACGCGCACGAGTTTTCCGGCGGTCAGCGGCAGCGCATCGGCATTGCCCGCGCGCTGGCGGTGAATCCCGAATTCATCGTCTGCGACGAGCCGGTGTCGGCGCTGGACGTGTCGATTCAGGCGCAGGTCATCAACATGTTTGATGATTTGCAGGATCGGCTGGGGCTGACGTACCTGTTCATTGCGCATGACCTGCTGGTTGTACGGCATATTTCGGACAGAATCGCCGTGATGTATCTGGGCAAGATGGTGGAGCTGGCGTCGGCGGAGGAAATCTACAATCACCCGCTGCACCCGTACTCCAAGTCGCTTTTGTCCGCCGTTCCACTGCCTGACCCGAAGGCGGCGCGCGCAAACAAGCGCATTGTCCTCTCCGGCGACATTCCAAGTCCCCTGAACGCGCCGTCGGGCTGTCCGTTCCGCACGCGCTGCCCCTACGCCACCGAAGCCTGCGCGCAGTCGATGCCGCCCTTCAACGAAGTCGAGAAGGGGCACTTCGTCGCCTGCCACCGGGTGAAGGAGTTAGGGTGAGGGGAAGCGCCAGAGGCTCTGCCTCTGGACTCCGGCAGGGCTCTGCCCTGCACCCGCGAAGGGTCTTCGACCCTCTCGACACCCTTTTCGCGATTGAGTTGGTGACACTGGCATAGTGTGCCCGCGTGTTTATCCGCGAAAAAGCTGCGGAACAGCTCAATAAACAGGCGTGTGCGCTGCGAAGGTTTCCAAAGGGCGACCGCAAAGCCCTTTGGTCGCGCCCGCAGGCGCGAAATCCATGCTTCAAGGATGCGCTTTACGCATTTTTGATACAGACAGTCTACGAAAAGCAAGGCTGTCACAGAATATTAAGGGAGGTTTTTTCATGAAGAAGCTGACTGCTCTCCTGCTCGCCATCGCAATGATGGTGACCTGCACCCTGTGCGCTGTCGCCGAAGACGGCAAGACGTACATGGCTGTCTGCATCGCGTCCGAGCCTGATACGCTTGACCCGGCGCTGAACTCCGCTGTGGACGGCGCGACGATGGTCGCTCACCTGTTCGCAGGTCTGTCCACTTGGGCGCAGACCGACGACGGCAAGCTGGAAATCCTGCCGGACTGCGCGGTGGAACTGCCGGATCCGGTGGTCAATGACGACGGCACGGTGACGTACACCTACACGCTCGTTGACGGCCTGAAGTGGTCCGACGGCAAGGATTTGACCGCCAAGGACTTCGAGTTCGCGTGGAAGCGCGCTGCTTCCTCCGAGCTGGGCGCGGACTATGGCTACATGTTTGAAGTCATCAAGGGCTACACTGCGGACGGCTCCGACCCCAAGGCGGAAAACCTCGCTGTGACCGCCGTGGACAACAAGACCCTGACCGTTACCCTGAACAACCCCGTTGCCTACTGGAACGAGCTGCTCGCCTTCCCGGCGTACATGCCCGTGCGTGAGGACGTCGTCGCCAACGAAGCGTGGGCGACCGATCCTTCCACCTACATCGGCAATGGCCCGTACACCATGACCGCGTGGGAACACAACAGCAAGATCACCCTGACCAAGAACCCCTACTATCATGCGGTGGACAAGGTCACGATGGACGAGCTGGACTTCTACCTCTCCGACGACGCGAACAACATGCTGGCGAACTTCCAGAAGGGCGACTGGCAGCTGATCGACGACGTTCCCACCTCTGAAATCGCTTCCCTGAAGGAACAGTATCCGACGGAATTCGTTATTGCCGGCCAGATTGGTACCTACTATGTCTGCTGGAACATCAACGAAGAAATCCTGCCCGCTGACGTGCTCGCGAACATGACCCCCGAAGAAGCGGAAGCGGCGCGCGCAGAAGTCCGTCGGGCGATTGGCCTGCTGTTCGACCGCAACTACATCGTTGAAGAAATCGGTCAGGCGGGTCAGGTGCCTGCGTCCAGCTTCGTTCCGATGGGCATGACCGATGCGGACGGCTCTGAGTTCTACAAGAACGCGGGCCATGTGGAAGGCATCACCGGCTACTACGACGTGACCGACGACGAAGACGTCTACATGGCGAACTTCGACAAGGCGGTTGAGACCCTGAAGAAGTACTACACCTACGACGAGGAGAACGGCGTCTTCACCAACTTCCCGTCCCTGACCTACCTCTACAACACCTCCGAAGCCCACAAGGCGATTGGCGAATACCTCCAGAGCGCGGTTTCTGCGGTCGGCATCACCATGAACCTGACCAACCAGGAATGGAACACCTTCCTGAACACCCGTAAGTCCGGCGACTACTCCATTGCCCGCAATGGCTGGATTGCCGACTACAACGACCCGATCTGCTTCCTCGACATGTGGGTGACCGGCTCCGGCAACAACGACGTGCAGTTCGGCAAGGGCGCGAATGCGGATCTGAAGATCTACAACCTCGACCTGACCCCCTACGGCTATGACGTGAAGGTGGAGAACGGCACTTGGGCGGAAACCTATGACGTGCTGATTTCTGCTATCAAGAGCTGCACCGACAGCGCGAACCGTTATGCCATGATGCACATCGCGGAAGATATGCTGATGAATACCGGCTGCATCGTGCCGCTGTACTACTACACCGACATCTACATGCTCGATGACTCCGTGCAGGGCTTCTTCTCCAACCCGCTGGGCTACAAGTACTTCATGCACTGCACCATCGCCAAGTAATTCCATCCAAGTTTGGACAAATCCACGGGCGAATCGGCTTCAAAATCGGTTCGCCTTTTTTTCGCATGTTGGAAAGATGTACTTTGCCATCTTTGGCAACCGATATTTCCTGCCTTGGAAAGGTGCATCCGGCGGAAAACATGCGCGAATTGACGGGAAATCTGCGTGAATGCAGGAATTTTCAGCAGGAAAAGGGCAGGGAAACGTCCAATTAATCCATTGAATGGCGGTGGCGAACAGCGCTTGCCGATGGTATACTGAAATCAGAAGGGGCGTTTTCAATGGGAAAAAGCCCGCGGAAGCTATCATCAAGGAGGAAGCAGCATGAAGCGAATCGCACGATGGAGCACCATTTTCCTGCTCTTATGCAGCATCATTTGGGCGGGTACAGCATCGGCGGCCATGATTGTGAACAACAACATGAGCGCGCTGAACACGCTGAACACCATCAACAACAACCAGACACCACAGGGCAAGGACTCAGCGCTGATGCGGCTGGCGCAAGAAATCGGCGCTGGCATGTGGGACAATACGGACTGGGACGACCCGGCGTTTCAGCAGAACATCAAGCAGCTTGGCATCACCGTGTTGAATAAGGACACGCAGCCGCCGGAAGCCTTCATCGGCGACGCGATTTTTGACCATCTGGGCGACACGGAGTTCAATGCGCCGGAAATGAACGGCAATCTGCTGATTCTCGGCGGGCTGAACGCCAATCTGCCGTCCGGCAAAATCGACCGCCTGTATGTGCTGTCGGACGAGGACGTGCGGCTGAACATCGGCGCGGCGGCAGATGTTCAGGAGCTGATTCTGGGCGCATCGGGGAATGTGTCGCTGAACGGCGAGGGCAATGTCCGCTCCACCATCGTGGTGGACAAGCCGATGAATCTCGATATCGGGATTGCGACGAACCTCGTGAACCTGACGGATGACCCGCTGCCGACGGGCGATATTGTGCTGAATCCGGGCAAGAACGCGCTTGTGCCGGGGCAGCAGCTGTCTATGGGCAGCGAACTGAAGGTCGAGCGGAAAATCAGCCTGACCGTGCGCTTCCGCCTTGTTGACCAGAGCGCGAAGGACATGCAGCTGGAAACGGCGGATTGGGACGGCGCGCTGCTGACCGAAACGACGGTGCAGTACACGGGCGACAGCTGCCCGATGGGCGCGGTCAACATGATGGACAGCATCGAGGCGGCGTTTGCGGAGAAGTATCCGGATTTGCAGGAGCAGTATGTGCTGCTGCCGGAAATGCGCAGCGCAGACCCGTGGAGCAAGGTCTACCGCCTGAATGGCGGAAAATCTTGCTTTGCCGCGACGGAAAACTGTGTCTATCTCTCCCGCGAGGGCGATGTTGTGTTCCCGCTGACGGATGACAGCACGCTGGTGGCGGAATTCCCGGTGTACGTCTACCGCTATGGCGAGCAGGACGGGCGCATCACCTACCGCGTTCGCATCAACAACGCACGGCCTGAGTACTTCACGCCGAGCCTGACCCTGCGCAGCGGCGCCGTAGCGAGCTTCACCTTCGATGAGGAGCGCGGCGAGTGGGTGACGCAGCTCAAGCGCAGCGACTTCGGCGCGGACGAGCGCGACATCATTCACCTGACGGGACTGCGCGGCGAAAAAACCAACGCATTCCTGACCGTAACAGGCCGCGAAGAAAGGCGCATCGTTACGCTGACGTGGACGGCGGACACACAGCGCACGACCATCGACGCGCAGAACGTTGTCTGGGACAGCGACCGCGCTGCCGAAGGCAACGACCTGCTGTGCTGCGCCGGCGAGCTGGTGTCGGTCACGATGCAGCCCGCAGCGGGCTATCGCGGCATCCACGCTTCCCTGAGCGACCCGGCTGTTTCCCTGAGCATCAGCGAGGGGAACGACGCGGCTTCCTTCCTCATGCCCTACGCGCCGCTGACCTTGACGCTGACGGCGGACAAGCTTTATACCGTCACGCTGGACACGGCAGGCGGCGATCCGATCCGTCCCATCCAGTACACGGTGGAATCGGAAGCGTTCCAGCTGCCGATCCCGGTTCGCACGGGCTACATCTTCCTCGGCTGGACGGGCGAGGGCATCACCGAACCGCAGAAGACCATGGAAATCCCGCAGGGAAGCACGGGCGACCGCACTTACACCGCGAATTGGCAGGTGATTGAATACACCGTCACGCTGGACGTAAGCGGCGGCGATCCGCTTGATCCCATTACCTACACGGTGGAAACGCCTGTCATCCTGCCGACGCCGACCAGCACGGGCTATACGTTCCTCGGCTGGACGGGCGAGGGCGAAACCACGCCGCAGCCAACGGTTGTGCTGCCGAAGGGGACAACGGGCGATAAGACGTATACCGCGAACTGGAAGGCAATCACCTACACCATCGCGCTGGGCGCGAACGGCGGCGAGGATCTGGCCGCGATTTCCTACACGATAGAATCCGACCCGATTAAGCTGCCGACCCCGGAGCGCAAGGGCTACGAGTTCATGGGCTGGGTAGGCGATGATATCGACGGCGCGCAGACGGAGGTTATCATCCCGACGGGTTCGACAGAGGATAGGACGTATATCGCACTTTGGCGGGTTATTGCGTACTTCATCGAACTGCGCCAAAGCAGCGGCAACTGGATGCAGAACATCCCCTACACGGTGGAGGAAGAAGTCAAACTGCCGATTCCGACCCGCGAGGGCTACGAGTTCATCGGCTGGGTGGGCGAGGATATCATCAACGCGCAGAAAGAGGTGACGATTCCGCGCGGCTCGACGGGATTCAGGCTGTATGCCGCGCACTGGGCGCTGGAGAACTACACCATCACGCTGGATACCAGCGGCGGCAACGCGCTGGATAATATTCGCTACACGGTGAAATCCGACCCGATTAAGCTGCCGACCCCGACGCGCGTGGGCTACAACTTCGTGGGCTGGACGGGCGAGGGCATCACGACACCGCAGACGGAGGTCATCATCCCGACGGGTTCGACGGGGAACAGGACGTATACCGCAAACTGGAAGGTGATTGAATACACCATCACACTGGACACGAACGGCGGCCCAGCCGTGTCTCCGATAAAATACACCGTGGAGGATTCCTTCACCCTGCCTTACCTTCTCCGTACGGGCTACGAATTTGTCGGCTGGACCCTCGATGGCAGCGGTATGATCCCTGCCATGCCGCTCATTATCTACCATGGCACAACCGGCGACCTCCGTTACAAGGCGGAGTGGCGTTTGGCGGAGTACACCATCACCATGGATTTGGACGGCGGCAGCGGTCAAGAAAAGGTGGTTTACACCATAACGGATGAGGAGTTCGAGCTGCCAACCCCGACCCGCAACGGCTACGAGTTTGTCGGCTGGACGGGCGAGCGCATCACGACGCCGCAGACAAGCGTCAAAATTCCGAAGGGTTCGACGGGGAACAAGGCGTATACCGCAAACTGGAAGGTGATCAGATACACCATCACGCTGGTCACGAACGGCGGCGCAGTCATAGCTTCGATACGCTACACCGTGGAGGATTCCGTCACCCTGCCCATCCCTCCCGAGCGTCCGGGCTACGAATTTGCCGGCTGGGTCCTCGATGGCAGCGGTCAGTTCCCTTCAACGCCGATGATTATCCCCGCAGGCTCAACCGGCGACCGCCTTTACAAGGCGGAGTGGCGTGTGGCGAGCTACACCATTACCTACGTGAGCCACGGCAAAGCATATAATTGGGTTCAATACACCATCAACAACCAAGTTTATTTCGGGACACCGGAAGAAGACCCGTCCTACTACCTCCCGGGCTATACCTTTGTAGGCTGGAAAATCGACGGCGTAGAAGGAACGCCGCGCTCCTACATGCTGCCCAAGGGCTCGTATGGCAATCGAACGGCGACCATGCTTTGGGAGGCAATTCCGTAAGCGTAAACAAGGAGAACAAGGAGGGGCTGCGCATTGGACTACCTCAGCGTAAAGGAAATGGCGGAGCTGTGGGGTGTTTCCATCCGAATGGTCAATTACTACCTGAATACCGGGCGGATTCAGGGGGCAATCCGGAAACCGGGCGGGTGGCTGATTCCGGCGAATACGCCGCATCCGGCGGATTTGCGCAAGAGCGGGCAGCGCGGGCAGGAGAGAATCCCCCCGCGGATGGCCAAGTGCTATATGCCGCTGATTTCCCGCCCGTGCGACAACGGCTTCCAAAATCTCCTGCTGACCATGAACGACGAGGAGGAACGCGACATCGCCCGCGCCATGCACCACTATTTCCGCGATGAGCACGAGGAAGCCCGCGAAATCAGCGAGAAGTACCTGACGAGCAAGTGCCCCGAAATCCGCCTGTCCGCGCTGATTACCAACACGATGGCGATGCTGCAGACGGGGGATGCCGCCAAGTGCCGCCGGAATCTCGAAATGATTCAGCGGGACGGGCAGCGCGCAAACGACGATTCGTGGCGGCTGTACAGCAGCATCACCGACGCGCTCATCAGCGTGTTCTTCCACTCCGAGAAGCTCGACCTGACGCCTATCAGCCCCGCTATCGGTATTCTTCCGCCCGGAATGCAGTATTTTGCCATGTACGCCATCGCCCATGCGCTCTACATCCGGCGCGAATACGAACACGCGATGGGCATTGCCGAATCCGCCCTGCTGATGGCGGGCACGCGCTACCCCATTGACAGCATCTACCTCAACATCGTCCTGTGCATGATTTGCATGAGCCTGAAGCAGGATGAACGCGCGGAGCAGAAGTTCGATGCCGCGTGGAGCATCGCCAGCCGCGAGGGGTACATCCACCCGTTTGTGGAGCATCACGGCATTTTGCAGGGGCAGGTGGAGCGCGCGCTGCGCAAGCAGGATCCGGAAACGTACAACAAGATTGTGCAGTCGGTCTACCGCTTCAGCCGCGGGTGGATGAAAATTCACAACCCCGTGTCGACGCTGCAGGTGACCGACGCGCTCACACCCTACGAGTTTTCGATTGCCATGCTTGCCGCGAAGGGTCGCAGCAACAAGGAAATCGCCGCGCTGATGGGCGTTTCCGTCAACACGGTGAAGTCGTACATGGAGAGCATCTTTGAGAAGCTGCAAATCTCCAGCCGGAATGAAATCGACGCGTATGTGAATCGGTAATATCAACAAAAGCACGCACTCCGAATGTGGAATGCGTGTTTTTGTATTCGGATTTTTCATTGCAGAAAAAATATGTGAAAATTGAGGGAAATGCTTGACAAAACATAAACCGCAGACTTTGGGTCAGGCAAGCCGTATTAGCGGCGTCT
>OMAE01000134.1_pt1 | contig 25294 bp, 23 predicted proteins | sample 1673701 | NCBI WGS metagenome assembly OMAE01 (sample SAMEA103958123, study PRJEB25191) | human gut metagenome | reverse complement strand
GGCTCAGAGGATTGGTATACTGTTTTAAAATCGTGGTGTCTTTCTCGGTCATATCGGTTTCTCCTTTCGCCGCAGGGCGGTACGTTGTTTCATGGGTGATTATACGTCCGCCGCTTTCATTTTGCAAGAGCAAAATCTTAAAATTTCAAAATTTTTTATTTTAACGCAAATTTATCCGTCATCACTCGATCTTTTTGCAAAACGCAAATTTCAAACTTGCAATTTTCTTGATTTTCCTCTTGCATTTTCCCATCATCGTGCTATACTGACTACATTATTGCACGGGCCGCCTGTGCCCGACACTCTGATTTCCCGAAAGGGGTGCTATCCTATGATCAAGCTGCACGATCTTCCCGTCCTCTGGACCGGCGGCGCCGTCCGTGAGGCCACACCCGCCATGGCGGCAGCCCGGGAGAAGACCATGGCCTGCCGCATCCTCCGCGCCCACAACAGAGACAACGGCGACGGCCTGCTGCACCTGACGTTCGACAGTCTCATCTCCCATGATATCACCTATGTGGGCGTCATCCAGACCGCCAAGGCCAGCGGTCTGACGGAATTCCCGGTGCCCTATGTGCTCACCAACTGTCACAACAGCCTGTGCGCCGTGGGCGGCACCATCAATGCCGACGACCATGCCTTCGGCCTGTCGGCGGCAGTAAAATACGGCGGCGACTATGTGCCCGCCAACCAGGCGGTCATCCACCAGTACGCCCGGGAAATGCTGGCCAGCTGCGGCAAAATGGTGCTGGGCTCCGACAGTCACACCCGCTACGGCGCGCTGGGCACCCTGGGCGTAGGCGAGGGCGGCGGTGAGATCGTCAAGCAGCTGCTGCGTAACACCTACGACCTGGCAGCGCCCCAGGTGATCCTGGTGCACGTCACCGGCAGGCCCCGCCACGGCGTGGGCCCCCACGATGTGGCCATCGCCCTGTGCGGCGCGGTGTATAAAAACGGCTTTGTGAAAAACAAGGTGCTGGAGTTCGTGGGGGATGGCATCGGCCGTCTCAGCATGGACTACCGCATCGGCATCGACGTCATGACCACCGAAACGGCCTGCCTGACCTCCATCTGGGAGACGGACGGCGCCGTGCGGGACTATCTGGCGCTGCACGGCCGGGCGGAGGACTTTGCCCCCCTGCATCCGGAGGACGGCGCGTACTATGACGGCCTTATCGAGCTGGACCTGTCCGCCATTGAGCCCATGGCCGCCCTGCCCTTCCACCCCTCCGAGGCGGTGACGCTGCGGGAGCTGATCGCCGACCCCGGCGACATCCTGCGTGAGGTAGAGAAGCGGGCCGCCGACCAATTCGGCGGCAAGGTGCAGCTGCATCTCACCGACAAGGTAAAAGGCGGCAAGCTCCATGTAGAGCAGGGCGTTATCGCCGGATGTGCCGGCGGCCTGTATGACAACATCGCCGAGGCGGCTGCCATTCTGGACGGCTGCGATGTGGGCAGCGGGAACTTCGACTTTTCCGTGTATCCCCCCTCCGTCCCCGTGGAGCTGGAGCTGGTGGAAAACGGTGTGTCCGCCCGGCTGCTGCGCGCCGGCGCCGTGTGCAAGCCCTGCTTCTGCGGCCCCTGCTTCGGTGCGGGCGATGTGCCCGCCAACGATGCCCTGTCCATCCGTCACACCACCCGGAATTTTCCCAACCGCGAGGGCTCCAAGCCCGGCGACGGCCAGCTGTCCGGCGTAATCCTGATGGACGCCCGCTCCATTGCCGCCACCGCGCGGAACCACGGTGTGCTCACTTCTGCGGCGGATGTAGACTACGACGCTCCCTCTCCCGCGGAGCGCCGGTTCGACGCCTCCGTGTACGACAAGCGGGTCTACCGCGGCTTCGGCCACCCCCAGCCGGACGCCCCGCTGCAATACGGTCCCAACATCGCCGAATGGCCCGCCATCCCCGCCCTATCCGATGATCTGCTCCTACAGGTGGCCTCCGTTCTGCGGGATGAGGTCACCACCACAGACGAGCTCATCCCCTCCGGCGAGACGTCCTCCTACCGTTCCAACCCCATGAAGCTGGCGCAGTTCACCCTGTCCCGCCGCGACCCGGACTATGTGCCCCGGGCCAAGGCCGCGGCGGCGCTGGAAAGCGCCCGGACCGCAGGTGAGGTACCGGCGGCGCTGGCGGATACGCTGCACGCATTGGGTCTGGATACGCGCAGTCTCTCCCGGCTGCACATCGGCTCCGTTATCTTTGCCAACAAACCCGGCGACGGCTCTGCCCGGGAGCAGGCGGCCTCCTGTCAGCGGGTGCTGGGCGGCAGCGCCAACATCTGCTACGAATTCGCCACCAAGCGCTATCGCTCCAACTGCGTCAACTGGGGCCTGCTGCCTTTTACACTGGCGGCGGACGACAGCTTTGACGGCGCACCCGGCGACTTTATCTACGTCCCGGAGGTGCGGGAGAAGGTGGCCCGGGGCGACGAGGAATTCCCCGCGGTACTGCTGCATGACGGCAGGAAAACGGACCTCCTCCTCTATCTGAAAAACACCAACGCGGAGGAGCGCGAGCTGCTGCTGCGCGGGTGCCTCATCAACTATTACGCGGCAAAGGCGGTGAACTGAATGGAAAAAATCAAAATGCCTGTCCCCATCGCCGAACTGGACGGCGATGAGATGACCCATGTGCTGTGGGGCATGATAAAGGGCACACTTATTAAGCCCTTCGTGGACCTGAATACCGAATACTACGACCTGTCCCTGCCCCACCGGGAGGAGACGGCAGATGCCGTCACCGCACAGGCAGCGGAGGCCATCAAGCGCCTGAAGATCGGCGTGAAGTGCGCCACCATCACCCCCAACCTGCAGCGGCAGGAGGAGTACGGCCTGACCCAGCTGTGGAAGTCCCCCAACGCCACCATCCGGGCGGCGCTGGACGGCACCGTGTTCCGCGCACCCATCCTGCTGAAGCGGGTCAAGCCTGTGGTGACCTGCTGGGAGAAGCCTGTCACCATCGCCCGCCACGCCTACGGCGACCTGTACAAGGCGGTGGAATACCGCGTACCCGGTGCCGGAAAGGCGGAGCTGGTGTTCACCGATGAAAGCGGCCGGGAGCTGAGCCGCCAGACGGTGTTCGACTTTAAGGACCCCGGCGTGGTGCAGGCCATGCACAACCGGGACGCCTCCATCCTCTCCTTCGCCCGCTGCTGCTTCACCTATGCCCTGTCCGTGGGGCAGGATGTGTGGTTCGGCGCCAAGGACACCATCTCCAAGGACTACGACCAGACCTTCAAGCTGCTGTTCCAGCAGGTCTATGACGAGGAGTACAAGGCCGCCTTTGAACAGGCAGGTCTTCACTACCGCTATGCGCTCATCGACGATATCGCGGCCAAGGTCCTCCGCAGCAAGGGCGGCATCGTCTGGGCCTGCAAGAACTACGACGGCGACGTGATGAGCGATCTGGTCGCCGCCGCCTCCGGCTCCCTGCCCATGATGACCAGCGTGCTGGTGTCTCCGGACGGCTGCTTCGAGTATGAGGCCGCCCACGGCACCGTCACCGACCACTTCTACCGCTGGCGGAAGGGAGAAAAGGTATCCACCAACCCCCTGGCCACCATGTTCGCCTGGGCCGGCGCCCTGCGGAAGCGGGGCGAGCTGGACGGCAACGCCGACCTGGTGCGCTTTGCCGGCTGCCTGGAGCAGGCGGGGCTGGATATATTCGAGGCCGGCCACTTTACCGAGGACCTGACCATGCTGTGCGACCCGTCGGAATACACCGACAAGCCGGACAACGACACGCTGCTGGGTCTGATCCGTGCGCGGCTGGAAACGCTGCTGACAGAGTAACATGACTGTGCCGCGGACATGACATCCGCGGCACTTTTCCCTCCGGTCATATTGACATATCCCCTACACATCTGTATAATAAAACATAACCAAAAATACAGGGAGGTTCTATCACAGGATGGACACAGCCGGCAGCGACTCTTGCCCTGAACGAGATCAGAACAACAGAGAATGACGTGAGACATGACCTGTGCGCGAGGCACACAGGCCGTGTCTTTTGCGCTTTTTACATCGCGCAAAAAGCGAGAGGAGGCGCTCCGCGAAAACAGCGGAGCCCGGGAAAGGAGACAAAATTTGGATACCTCAATAGGTTGGTTATTGCTTTTACAGGTGGTGCTTATCGCCCTGAACGCCGTGTTCGCCTGCGCGGAGATCGCCGTGCTGTCGGTGAACGAGGTGAAGCTGAGCAAAATGGTGTCGGAGGGCAGCCGGAAGGCCAAGCGGCTCAGCCGGCTGACGGCCCAGCCGGCCAGGTTCCTGGCCACTATTCAAGTGGCCATCACCCTGGCGGGCTTTCTGGGCAGCGCCTTCGCGGCGGAGAATTTCTCCGACCCGCTGGTGGACCGGCTGGTGGGGCTGGGCGTAACGATCCCGCCCGCCACGCTGAACACGCTGGCGGTGATCCTGATCACGCTGATCCTGTCCTTCTTCACGCTGGTGTTCGGCGAGCTGGTGCCCAAGCGGATCGCCATGAAGCAGTCGGAGAAGGTAGCGCTGAACATCTCCGGGCTCATCACTGTCATCTCCAAGCTGTTCGCGCCCATTGTGTGGCTGCTGAGCGCGTCTACCAACGGCATACTGCGGCTGCTGGGCATTGATCCCAACGAGACCGAGGAGCAGGTGGGCGAGGAGGACATCCGCATGATGGTGGACGCCAGCAGCGAGCACGGCGGCATCGACCATGAGGAAAAGGAGTTCATCCAGAATGTCTTTGAGTTTGACGACCTGACCGCCGAGGAGATCGCCACCCACCGCACGGACGTGGATCTGCTGTGGCTGGACGACACCATGGACGATTGGGCCGAGACCATCCACAACACGCGGCACACCCGCTACCCCGTGTGTGAGGACAGTGCGGACAATGTGGTAGGCATTCTGAACGCCAAGGAGTACTTCCGCCTGGCGGATAAAAGCCGGGAGAGCGTAATGGCCGGCGCCGTCCGCACGCCGTACTTCGTGCCGGAGACCATTAAGGCCGACGCCCTGTTCCGCAACATGAAGCGTACCGGCAATCCCCTGGCCGTGGTGCTGGACGAGTACGGCGGCATGGTGGGCATCGTGACGCTGAACGACCTGGTTGAGGAGCTGGTGGGCGACCTGGGCAGCGACGACAGCAACATCCCGGACGATGATGAGCCCCGCATCGAAAAGCGGGAGGATGGCTCCCTGGTCATCACCGGCAACGTAGAGCTGGACGATCTGGAGGACGCACTTGGCATCGAGCTGGACCAGGAGGAGCATGACACCCTGACCGGCCTGGTGTTCGACGCGCTGGGCATGATACCCGACGACGGCCCGCAGGACATTACGCTGGAGGCTGAGGGGATGCGGATCCATGTGACCTCCATTCTGGACCATCAGGTGAATGCGGCGGAGGTAACGCTGCTGCCTCAAACAGAGGACGCGGACGAGGCGAAAGAATAAAAAAGCAAAAAAGGAGCACCCGGCCGGGTGCTCCTTTTTTATCACAGCTTACTCGCCCATATACAGGTGGAAATACAGGCCATTCATACCGCTGCCGTCCAGCATGGCGATCATAACCGGGCCGTCCTCCTGCTCAATGAAACCGCCGGCATACTGGATATTGTTGCTGAACAGGCCCATAATATATACCTCCTGTACCAGCGTCCGCTGCACGGCCGCCGATCGCACGACTGCAGTCAGTTGGCCTTGTGCTCCTGCTTGTGCTCCTGCTTGGTCTCCTGCTTGGCCGGGCCGGAGAATGCCTTGATCTCCACACCGCCGCGGATGACCGCGCCCTTGACCACCGCCAGAGTGCCCGTCACCAGGCCGCCGCTGATCTGAGCCTTCTCCTCCAGGGTAGTGCCGCCGGTGATCTCCAGATCGCCGTTGACCTTACCGGCGCACAGCAGCTCCTTTGCGTTGATGTTGCCCGTCACCTGAGAATCCTCGCTGACGGTAACGGTGCCCGTGACCTTTACATCACCGGTCAGCGTACAGCCGATGAGGTTCAGGCTGCCGGCGGTGATATTGCTCTGGATGACCGAGCGCAGCGTCACCGTGCCGCTGGTAATGACCTCGCCCTTGAATGCTCCGGCGATCTCCACATCGCCGTCAGAGCGCAGCGTGCCCTCCAGCGAAGTACCCGCAGCCAGATAGCTGGCGGCCTTGGCCTTCACCACAGGCTGTACCGGTGCCTGCACCGGCGCGGTCTTTACCGGCTCCGGCTTGGCGGCGGGCTTTTTCCCGCCGGCGGCCAGCACCTTGTCATCCTCGCTGCCCACGCCGAACAGTTCAAACATCGTCCGTTTCATTTCATCGCGCATAACAATACCCTCCCAATGGTTTTTGTTGTTTCTCTTTCCTGCTCATCTATCTATGTACCCGGCCGGGGACCTTCGCGGCCTCCTCATAGTGGAAGCCCATCAGCCGCCCGGGAATATAGATCCATGGCCGATGCAGTGTCTCGTTATAGTTGCCGGCGGCCTGCCGGTAAATGCTCTCGCTGCGCCGCAGGACCTCCGCCACATCAGCATTGCCCGCAGCCTCTGCCGCCCGCTTTTCAAAAGCGGCCAGCTGGCACCGGGCGCTCTCTACCATGCTCCGGTGCTGACGCAGCAGACGGCGGACCTCCCAGAACCACAGGGCGACAAGCGCTGAAGTGCTGGCGATCGCCACGAGCCAGATGACCCATTTCATACGCAAACGCCCCCTTCCGCAGGGCACAGCGACCCCTGCGAAGGACATCGTACCAGATGTGGAGGAGTTTGGGGATGTATATGCCGCGAAATGCGTACACACGTCCGCGAAATGTAAAATTTGCGGTGACAATTCCCTTTTCTTATGATAAAATAAAGCCGCGTGAAGCACAAGAAAAGCACAAGGAGGCGGCGCCATGTATATCGCGGTATGTGATGATCAGATCGAGGAGCTGGAAAAGCTCACGGCGCTTTTGCAGGCCTGGCAGTCTGACCGGCGCTCCGATGTCCGCTTTCAGACCTTCCGCAGCGGCGGCCAGCTGCTGGACGCTGCCCGCGCCGAGCGCTTCACCCTGTACCTGCTGGACGTGCTGATGCCCGGCATGACCGGCATGGACGCCGCACGGGAGATCCGTTCCTTCGACGCGGCGGCGGACATTATCTTTCTCACCACCTCTCCCGGCTTCGCCTACGAAAGCTACGGCGTCCGGGCGGCGGAGTATCTGCTCAAGCCCATCAATGCCAAGCTGCTCTATCCGGTGCTGGACAAGCTGTATCTGCGGGAGCAGAAGCCGCAGGACGGCCTGACTGTCAAGTCCAACGGCATGCTGGTGCGTCTGCCCTTTTCCCAGCTGAGCTATGTGGAGGTCAACGGCAAGCACCTGTTTTTCAATATGGCCGACGGCACTGTCTATGAGGTGGCGGCCTCCATGCGCGAGTATGAAGGGGCGCTGCTGGCCCGCCCGGAGTTCATGCGGGTCCACCGGTCCTACATCGTCAATATGCTCCAGGCCGAAAAGCTCTCCCCCGCCGGGGTCATCACCTTCAGCGGCCATAACGTGCCCGTGTCCCGTCTGCTGTACGGCCAGCTGCAAAAGGACTATCTGGCCCTGCTGTTTTCCGGGAGGGACGCATAATATGTTTGATTTATCTATGCAGTCCGCGCTGGATATATTCTGCTATGTGCTGGTGCTGATCTATGGACTGGCGCTCAGCGCGGATCTCTCCACCGGCGGCTATGTCTCCCGGCAGCAGAAGTACCTGCTGACGCTGCTGTGCCTGCTGTTCCTGCTGATGCAGGGACTGGGGCTGGTGCTTTTGGGCGAACGAGCGGTAAAGCAGCTCTACCCGCTGGTCACCCATGTGCCGTTGGTGCTGATCCTGATTTTGTTTATGAAAAAATCGGTGGGCGTAGCCATTGTCAGCACCTGCACCGCGTATCTGTGCTGCCAGCCGCCCCGCTGGGGACGCATCGCCGTGGAGGCGCTGACGCAGAGCACGCTGGCCGCCGAGCTGGTCTATATCCTGCTGATGCCGGTGATGTATTATCTCCTGCGCCGCTTTTTCGTGGCCGCGGCCTATAACACCATGACCTCCTCAACGGCGGCGCTGCTGCTGTTCGGCAGCCTGCCCGTCACCTATTATATTTTCGACTATGCCACCACGATCTACTCCGATGCACTCTATTCCGGCATTCAGGCGCTGAATGAATTTCTGCCCACAGTGCTGATAACATTCTATGTACTGTTTCTGCCCGCCTTTCACCTGCAGTCACAGCGGCGCGCCGACGCGGAGATGCAGCGCTCCATGCTGGAGGCGGAGCTGGAGCAGTCCCAGTCCGAGATGGACTCCCTTCACCGGCTGGAGACCCAGACCGCCGTCTATCAGCACGATATGCGCCACCACCTGAATATGCTGGACGGTCTGCTGTCCGCGGGACGGCCGGACGAGGCGACAGCGTATATCAAAAATGTCCAGGCGGATATCGAGGCCATCACGCCCCGCCGCTTCTGCGAAAACCATCTGGTGAACCTGCTGTGCTCCTCCTTCACCGACAAAGCCCAGCGGCAGGGCGCCGTGCTGACCGTGGATGCCTCACTGCCCAACGATGTAGCCATTTCGGACACGGAGCTGTGCTCCCTGCTGAGCAACGGTCTGGAAAACGCCCTGCACGCCGTGGCGGACCTGCCCGCCGACCGGAAGCATATCTCCCTGTACTGCGGTGTGCGGCAGAACAAGCTTCTCATCGAGATACGCAATCCCTGCGCCGGACCGATAGCCATGCGGGACGGCCTGCCTATCAGTGACCGGGAAGGGCACGGCTACGGATGCCGCAGCATCCAGGCCATCGCCCAGCGCAACGGCGGGCTGTGCGTGTTTTCCGCCCAGCAGGGCCAGTTTCTGCTGCAGATCATGCTTCCGGTGCTGGAGACGTAAGAAAGCTTTTGTTTGAAGGAGCCGCCTTGGGCGGCTTCTTTCTTTTTATCCGATATTCTCGATATACTATCACGCCTTGGACAAAATGCGGCGGTTCTCACCTTGTTTTTCCGTCGTTCCCGTGCTATAATTTCTGCAAATACCAGAGATAAGCCCGGCCGGGCGCAAAGGAGAGATACACTATGGCGACATTTACCGTGAACGGCAAGTCCGTCACTGTGGAAAAGAACCAGAAGCTCATCCGCTTTCTGCGTGACGAGCTGCACCTGACCTCCGTAAAGGACGGATGCAGCGAGGGTGCCTGCGGCACCTGCCACGTCCTCATCGACGGCAAGCCCACCAAGGCCTGCATCCCCCAGACGGACAAGCTGGAGGGCAAGACCATCCTCACGGTAGAGGGGCTCAGCGACTGGGAAAAGCAGGTCTACACCTTCGCCTTCGGCGAGGCTGGCGCGGTGCAGTGCGGCTTCTGCATTCCCGGCATGGTCATCTCTGCCAAGGGTCTGCTGGACGTGAACCCCGACCCTACCCGCGAGGAGGCCGCCTTCGCCATCCGCAACAATATCTGCCGCTGCACCGGTTACGTGAAGATCATCGACGGCATCCTGCTGGCGGCTAAGATATTCCGCGAGGGCAAGCTGCCCGCCCCCTCCGCCGACGACTGGCAGATGGGCAGCCGCGTCCACCGACTGGACGTGGAGGAAAAGGTCCTGGGCTATGGCCAGTATCCCGATGACATTTATGTGGACGGTATGTGCTACGGCGGTGCGGTCCGCAGCCAGTATGCCCGCGCCCGTGTGCTGTCCATCGACACCAGCGAAGCTGAGGCGCTGCCCGGCGTGATCTGCGTGGCCACGCAGAAGGATATCCCCGGCAAGGTCAACGTGGGCCATCTGAAGAAGGACCAGCCCACCCTCATCGGCGTGGGCGAGCTGGTACACTATCTGGGCGACAGCGTGGCACTGGTCTGCGCCGTGGATCAGGAGACGGTGGAGGCCGCCAAGAAGCTGGTGAAGGTGGAATACGAAGTCCTGCCCGCCGTCCACAACCCCGCCGAGGCCGCCGCCCCCGGCGCGCCGCTGGTGTTCGACGAGGAGGAGAACAACGTACAGGCGTACAAGCACGTCTCCCGCGGCGACGCGGAGGGCGCTATCAAAAACGCCAAATATGTGCTGACCGAGCACTTCTCCACCCCGTGGACGGAGCACGCCTTCCTGGAGCCGGAGTGCTGCGTGGCGCTGCCGCTGGATAACGGCGGCGTAAAGCTGCTGACCACTGACCAGAGTGCCCACACCACCATGCATGAGTGCGCGTCCATGCTGGGCGTGGACTACGACCACTGCCAGGTGCAGAACTGCCTGGTGGGCGGCGGCTTCGGCGGCAAGGAGGATATGTCCGTCCAACACCACGCGGCGCTGCTGTGCTATCTGACAAAGCGCCCCGTCAAGTTCAAACTCAGCCGCCAGGAGTCCATCCTCGTCCATCCCAAGCGCCACAGCATGGACATGGACTTCACCATGGGCTGCGACGAAAACGGCATCATTCAGGGTGTCAAGGCCAGCGTGGTATCCGACACCGGCGCGTTTGCCTCTCTGGGCGGCCCCGTGCTGGAACGTGCCTGCACCCACGCCGCCGGTCCCTACGCCTACGAGAACTTCGAGATCGAGGGCCGCGCCTACTACACCAACAACCCCCCCGCCGGCGCTTTCCGGGGCTTCGGCGTCACCCAGACCTGCTTCTGCACCGAGACGCTGCTGAACCAGATGGCCGACCTGGTGGGCATCTCCCCCTGGGAGATCCGCTACCGCAACGCCATCCGCCCCGGCGGCGTGCTGCCCAACGGCCAGATCGTGGATGACTCCACCGGTCTGGTAGAGACACTGGAGGCCATCAAGCCCGCCTATGACGAGGCGGTGAAAAACGGCGATCCGGTGGGTATCGCCTGCGCCATGAAGAACGCCGGCGTAGGCGTAGGCATTCCCGACTGGGGTCGCTGCAAGCTCATTGTGGAGGGCGACGGCAAGGTACACATCTACTCCGGCGCCAGCTGCATCGGCCAGGGACTGGGCACCGTGCTGGTGCAGGTGGTGGTCACCAACACCGGGCTGCACCGGGACGACATCGTCTACGAGCGCAGCAATACCTGGATCGCCCCCGACTCCGGCGACACCTCCGGCTCCCGCCAGACCCTTGTCACCGGCGAGGCCACCCGCCGCGCCTGCGAAAAGCTGAAGGCGGAGCTGGACGCCGGCAAATCCCTTGCCGACCTGAAGGGCACGGAGTTCTACGGCGAGTATCTGGCCAAGACCGACCCGCTGGGCGCCGACGTACCCAACCCCGTCAGCCACGTGGCCTATGGCTACGCCACCCAGATGTGTATTCTGGATAAGGAGACGGGCCGCATCAAGAAGATGGTGGCCGCTCATGACGTGGGCAAGGCCGTGAACCCCCTGAGCGTAGAGGGGCAGATCGAAGGCGGCGTGGTCATGTCCATGGGCTACGCGCTGACAGAGAAATACCCCATCGATGAGAACTGCAAGCCCACCGCCAAATACGGTATGCTGGGCCTGTTCCGCGCCAACCAGATCCCGCCGGAGATCCAGGCCATCGTGGTGGAGAAGCCCGGCCTGAATGTGGCCGGCGGTGCCATCGGCATCGGTGAGATCACCTCCATCCCCACCGCCCCTGCCATTGCCGACGCCTATTACCGCCTCACCGGCGAACGGGAATTCAGTCTGCCGCTGAAGAACACCCCCTACGCACCCAAGAAATAAACGTAAAAGAGCACCCCAAAGGGGTGCTCTTTCATATCTGTCTGTCCTCCTGTACCGCGGCCAGCGCCTCCACCGTATCCACATCCCGCAGCTCCGCCGCGGACGTCTCATACAGCAGCAGCGCGTCCGGGTGTGCGCGGATGACCACGTTGCCGCCCACATCGCCCTCCAGCGCCATCAGCTCCGGGAAAAACTTCCGGGGAAAGATGCACGGGTTGCCCCGCACGCCATTATGGGCCAGGCCCACGATATGGTCCGGATGCGTCCGGAAATATTCGAGCTCCCGCCGCACCGTCTCCTGCTCCAGAAGCGGCTGGTCCGCCACCTGATATAGAATAGCGTCGCAGCCCGCCATGGCCTCGGTGCCCAGACGCACCGTGCGGCTCAGGCCGTCCTCCGGACGGTCGTTCCGCACCACCGTGAAGCCGAATTCCTCTGCCAGCGCCGCGGCGGCATCGTACTGCGTCACCACCGTCACCTGCGCGAATTCCTCCGCCGGCACCGCCTCCAGCGAACGGCGCAGCAGACTTTTTCCGTCCACCACAGCCTCCAGCTTATTGCGCCCGAAGCGGCTGCCGCTGCCCGCCGCCATGACCAGGCAACCGATCCGCAGCTCCGCCATGCAAACCACCCTCTTTCGTGTGTTCCAGTGTATCAGCTTCAGTATGCCCCGTCAAGCTTCGCCGTATCGTTATTCCGAAAATAAAATCACGCTTTCGCTGTACATTTCCCCTGTCCCGTGCTATAATTTTCGTGAATATGTATCATTAGCAAAAAATATAGACGACATTTCCAAGTTTTGCAACAGGAGGCTGCCTACTATGAGTAAGGTGGGAAAGAGCGAGATCCGTGTGGACGCCTTTGACAAGGCCACCGGGCGGACAAAATACTACGAGGACCGTATGCCTGCGGGCGCGCTGTATGCCCGCATCAAGCACGCCACTATCGCCCACGGCTACGTCAAGTCCATTGACACGTCCGCGGCTGAGGCGATCGAGGGCGTGGTGAAGGTGCTGACCTGCTTCGACGTGCCGGAGCACTGCTTCCCCACGGCGGGTCATCCCTGGTCCATGGATCCCGGCCATCAGGACGTGGCCGACCGCAACCTGCTGAACCGCCATGTGCGCTACTACGGCGATGATATCGCCGTGGTCATCGCCGAGGATGAGGTGTCCGCTATGCAAGGCGTCCGCGCCCTGAAGGTGGAGTATGATGAGCTTCCCTTCGTGCTGGACGTGCAGAAGGCCATGGAGCCCGGCGCGCCCCAACTCCATGAGGGATATTCCAACAACATCCTCAAGCACTCCGATATCCGCAAGGGCGACTATCAGGCTGCCATTCAGGAGCCGGGGCTCATCAAGGTGGAGGGCTGGTACGACACGCCTACCGTGCAGCACAGCCACATCGAGAACCACGGCTGCTTTGCCTATGAGGAAAACGGCCGTATCGTCGTGGTGGCGTCCACCCAGATCCCCCATATCATCCGCCGCATCGTGGGCCAGGCCCTGGGCCGTCCCTGGGCGGACATTCAGATCATCAAGCCCTACATCGGCGGCGGCTTCGGCAATAAGCAGGACGCCCTGTATGAGCCCCTGTGCGCCTGGTGCACCACGCAGGTGGGCGGCCGCTGCGTCCGTATCGACTGCACCCGGGAGGAGACGTTCGTCTCTAACCGCGTGCGCCACGCCATCCGCTTCCACATCGTCACCTGGCTGCACAAGGACGGCTCCATTGCCGCGCGGAAGGTAGAGTGCTTCTCCAACCAGGGCGCTTACGCCTCCCACGGTCACTCCATCGTGGCCAAGGCCATGGGCTCCTTCCCGCAGATCTATCCCTGCGACAATTTCGAGGGTGACGCGTGGACGGTATACACCAACCGCCCCGCGGCCGGCGCCATGCGCGGCTACGGCATGCCTCAGGCCTCCTTTGCCGACGATGCCAACATTGACGAGTGCGCCAAGGCTGTTGGCATGGATCCGCTGGAGTACCGCATGAAGTACATCATGCCCAAGGGCTTCCACGACGGCTTCTCCGGCAACACCAACTACTACGACTCCTTCCGTGAGTGCCTGGAAAAGGGTAAGGAATACATAGAGTACGACAAAAAGAAGGCCGAGTATGCCAAGGATACCGGCAACATCCGCCGGGGTATCGGCGTGGCGGCGTTCTGGTACAACACCGCCGTCTATCCCATCTCGCTGGAGACCTCCAGCAACCGTATGCTGCTGAATTTGGACGGCACCGTCACCATGCAGTGCGGCGAGACGGAGATCGGCCAGGGCGCTGATACCGCTTACGCCCAGATGACCGCCGAGGCCGTGGGCCTGAAGAGCTACCGGGACGTCCGCGTTGTCTCCTGCCAGGATACGGATATCACGCCCACCGGCCTGGGCGCCTACGCCAGCCGCCAGACCTATGTGGCCGGCTTCTCCATCCGGCAGACCGCCACCCTGCTGCGGCAGAAGATCCTGGCCTACGCCACCAAGCTGACCCGCCAGGCCGTGGATAATATGGATATCGTGGACGGCAATATCATCCGCAAGCAGGACGGCACGGTGCTCATGAGCCTGAAGGAGCTGGCCATGACCGCCCAGTACAACGCCGCCGACAGTGAGCACATCACCGCCGAGTCCACCTACACCATCCGCAACAACGCCTATTCCTTCGGCTGCACCTTCGCCGATGTCACGGTGGACATCCCCCTGTGCAAGGTCACGCTGAACAAGATCATCAACGTCCACGACTGCGGCAATCTCATCAACCCCGCCCTGGCGGAGGCCCAGGTCCACGGCGGTATGTCCATGGCCATCGGCTACGGCATGAGCGAGCAGCTGCTGTTCGATGAAAAGACCGGCAAGCCCCTGAACAACAATCTGCTGGACTACAAGCTGTCCACCTTTATGGATCACCCCCATCTGGAGGCGCAGTTCGTGGAGAATCCCGAGCCCACCTCCCCCTTCGGCACCAAGGCGCTGGGCGAGCCGCCGGCCTGCTCCGGCGCGCCGGCCATCCGCAACGCCATTCTCAACGCCACCGGCGTGGCCATCGACTGCACACCCATCACGCCCCATGTGCTGTTCGCCGAGTTCAGCAAGACGGGCCTGATCCACGACAGCTGGAATGAAAAGGAGGGCAACTAAGCCATGTATGATATGAAAGCCTTATACGAGGCCTCCAGCGTGGAAAACGCGGTGGCCCTCCGTCTGGAGCATCCGGAAGCCCAGATCATCGCCGGCGGCAGCGACGTACTGGTGCAGATGCGCGAGGGCAAGCGCGCCGGTGCGGAGTTGATCTCCATCTACGGGCTGGACGAGCTGCGCGGCATCACCATTGACGCCGACGAGAACATCCGCATCGGCAGTCTGACCAGCTTCTCCCACATTACCCGCGACCCCATCATCCAGCAGTACATCAACGTGCTGGGTGAGGCCGTGGATATGGTGGGCGGCCCCCAGATCCGCAACATCGGCACCATCGGCGGCAACACCTGCAACGGCGTGACCTCCGCCGACTCCTCCTCCACCCTCCACGCATGGGATGCCATCGTGGAGCTGACCGGTAAAAGCGGCGTCCGCCGCCTGCCCATCCATGAGTTCTATATCAAGGCCGGCAAGGTGGACATCCGCGCAGAGGACGGCGAAATTCAGACCGCCATCCTTATCCCCAAGGAGAGCTATGACCGCTGCTATGGCCACTACATCAAGTACGCCATGCGGAACGCCATGGACATCGCCACCCTGGGGTGCAGCGTCAACGTCCGGCTCAGCGAGGACAAGAAGACCATTGAGCGTGCCCGCATCGCCTACGGCGTAGCCGGCCCCGTGCCCCTGCGGTGTGCCAGCGCTGAAGCGGCAGCCCAGGGCAAGCCCCTGACCGAGGAGACGGTGGAGACTTTTGCCCACGCCATCCTGGACGATATCAACCCCCGTGACAGCTGGCGCGCCAGCAAGGCCTTCCGGCAGCACATCGCCGTGGAGATCGCCAAGCGCTGTCTCGTAAAATCCATTGAGCTGGCAGGAGGTGAGCTGGCATGAGCAAGCAGTATAAGCTGATCCGCTGCAATATCAACGGCAAGGACGTAGAGAAGATGGTGGACGTTCGCGCCAGCCTGACCGATATGCTCCGCAATGACTATCACCTGACCTCCGTGAAAAAGGGCTGCGAGGTAGGCGAGTGCGGTGCCTGCACCGTCCTCATCGACGGCGAGACGTTCAACTCCTGCATCTATCTGGCCGTGTGGGCCGACGGCAAGCACATCCGCACACTGGAGGGCTTGCTCAGCCCCGACGGTGAGCCCAGCGACATCCAGCAGGCCTTTATGGAGGAGTCCGCCATCCAGTGCGGTTTCTGCACCCCCGGCTTTCTGATGACTGCCGTGGAGATCCTGGACAGCGGCAAGCTCTACTCCGATGCGGAGCTCCGCAAGCTGCTCTCCGGTCACCTGTGCCGCTGCACCGGATATGAGAACATTCTCAAAGCGGTGAAAAAGACCATGTACCGCCGCCTGGGTATGGAAATGCCCACCATTTGATGCCCGCAAAAAGGCCGCCCGGATGGGCGGCCTTTTTTATTTCTCTGTGCAGAAGCCGAACAATTCCCGAAACAGCTCCTGTCCATAGGCATCCAGCTTTCGGCAGTACGCGTCATAGGCCTCCATGATCTGTCGGGCCTCGTCGGTAAGCTGCGCGCCGCCGCCGCCGGAGCCACCGATGGTGGACCGGAGCAGTTTGCAGCCGAAGCCCTGCTCCGCCGCCCGGACGATGCTCCACGCCTTGGAATACGCCATGTTCATGGAGGCCGCGGCCGCGCGCAGGGAATGGTTCTGCGCCACCGCGCCCAACAGCCGGTGAACACCGGGACCGTAGCACTTTTCCTCCGCGAACAGGCGGGCGGTGATATGGACGATGATGTTGTCGTTCACTGAAGCACCTTCTTTCCTTTCGTGGGTCCATTTTACCAGACCTGCGTCCCCCCGTCAACGGGGCTTTGTTGACAACCCTCTCTCGTTGTGTTATTGTACGGATAACGAAAGGATGGTTAGCTATGCTTGTTTTGATACGCGGCGCAGGCGACATTGCCACCGGCATCGCTTTGCGGCTGTACCGCACCGGGATACAGGTGGTCATGACCGACCTGCCCCGCCCCACCGCCATACGGCGGACGGTGTGCTTTTCCCCCGCCATCACCGACGGCGAAACGGTGGTAGAGGATGTGCGGGCCGTCCGCGCCGACAGTCCGGCGCAGGCGCTGTCCCTGCTGGCGCAGGGTGCGGTACCCGTCCTCCCCGACCCGGAGTGCCTGTGCCGTGAGCAGCTGCACCCAGATGCCCTGGTGGACGCCATACTGGCCAAGCGCAATCTGGGCACCCGCATCACCGACGCCCCCGTGGTGGTAGGCATCGGGCCCGGCTTCACCGCCGGAGAGGACTGCCACGCGGTAGTGGAGACCATGCGCGGCCACACCCTGGGGCGCGCCATCTATCAGGGCAGCGCCCTGCCCAACACCAACATCCCCGGCCTCATCGGCGGCTACGCCGGCGAGCGCGTGCTCCGCGCCCCGGCAGACGGCATCTTCACCCGGATACTGGACATCGGCGACGAGGTGCAGCCCGGTGACATCGCCGGGACCGTGAACGGCCAACCCATGAAATGCACCATCGGCGGCGTGGTGCGGGGTATCCTGCCCAGCGGCACGCCGGTACACCGGGGGATGAAATCCGGCGACGTGGACCCACGGTGCCAACCGGAATACTGCACCACCGCCTCGGACAAGGCGCTGGCCGTGGGCGGCGGCGCACTGGAGGCCATACTGCACCTGACCGGTGCACTGCGATAGGAGGCAAGTCATGGAAGAACAGAACATCAAACTGACAAAGCTGACCAAGTGCGCCGGCTGCGGCGCCAAGGTGGGCGCGGGCGTACTGGCCCAACTGCTGGAGGGCATCCGCGTGCACCACGACCCCAATTTGCTGGTGGGCTTCGACAAGAGCGACGACGCCTCCGTGTATAAGATCAGCGACGAGCTGGCTCTGGTGCAGACGGTGGACTTCTTCCCCCCCATCGCCGACGACCCCTACCTGTTCGGCCAGATCGCCGCCACCAACGCCCTCAGCGACGTGTATGCCATGGGCGGCGAGCCGAAGCTGTGTCTGAACATCATGGCCGTGCCGGAGGATATGCCGAAGGAGGCCGTGCATGACATCCTTCGGGGCGGCTATGACAAGGTCTACGAGGCCGGGGCCCTGATCACCGGCGGTCACAGCATCCTGGACGATGAGCCGAAATACGGCCTGGCCGTGACCGGCTTTGTTCACCCGGACAAAATGCTCACCAATTCCGCCGCGCGGCCCGGCGACGTGCTGGTACTGACCAAGCCCATCGGCATCGGCGTGCTGACCAGCGCCGGGAAGGCCGACCTGCTGACGAAAGAGACGGTGGACTTCATGAACCGGATGATGACCACCCTGAACAAGGCCGCCCGGGACGTGATGGTCCGCTATCGGGTCCACGCCTGCACCGACGTGACCGGCTTCGGTCTGATGGGCCACGGCTTCGAGATGGCCCAGGGCAGCGACGTAGCACTGCATATCGACGTGTCCGCCATCGACCTGATCCCGGAGGCGTTGGAATTCGCCCGGATGGGCGTGCTGCCCGCCGGTATGTACCGCAACCGCAGCTTCGCCGAAGCCGGTGTGGACGTGGGCACCACCGAGCTGGCCGTACAGGACCTGTTGTTCGACCCCCAGACCTCCGGCGGCCTGCTGATGGCCGTAGACCCTGCGGACGCGGACGCGCTGCTGGCGGAGCTGACACCGGTAGTGCCCAGCGCCCAGCGCATCGGCACCGTGGGCGAATATCACGGCGGTAAGCGTATTCTTCTGCGATAACCAAAAACCGGGCGGCAGTGCCGCCCGGTTTAATTCATGCCAAGGCCCGTATGGCCGCCAGTGCCGCGTCCGCGTCCGCTTCCGTGCTGGCCCAGCCCAGCGAAAACCGCACAGTACCCTGGGGAAAAGTCCCCAACGTTTTGTGAGCGGAGGGCGCACAGTGCAGGCCGCAGCGGGTCAGGATGCCGTACTGCGCTTCCAGCGCATAGGCCATCTCGGCGTTGTCACGGCGCAGGAAGTCCACGGAGATGACGCCCACCCGACGGTCCATATTCCGGGGACCCACCAGCCGGACCTGGGGAATATCCGCAAGACCGTCCAGAAACCGGGCGCACAGCGCCCTCTCGTGCTGCCGCAGAACGTCCACGCCCGTCTCCTCAATAAAGCGCAGGGCCGCCTCCCAGCCGTAGCAGCCGGGGAGATTGGCCGTACCGGACTCAAACCGGTCCGGCAGATAGGGCGGCAGGTACTCGCTGTCCGAGGCACTGCCGGTGCCGCCGGCGATCAGAGGCGTCAGCTTTTGGGCAAAATCGTCCCGCAGCAGCAGCGCGCCCACGCCGCCGGGGCCCAGCAGCCCCTTGTGGCCCGGTACCGCCATGGCACTGAGGCCGAAAGCCTGAAAGTCCACAGGGAGGTGTCCCGCCGTCTGGGCGGCGTCCAGCGCAAAGGGCACGCCCTTTTCCGCGCAGATGCGGCCGATAGCCGCCGCGTCCTGCACCGCGCCGCAGACGTTGGAGCCGTGGGCCATGATGACCAGTCTCGTATCCTCCCGGAACAGCCCCGGCAGGGCGTCCAGATCTGCAAAGCCCTCGGCGTCACAGGGAACGCGGCTGACCGCCACTCCCGGCAGGCGCAGCAGCGGCCGCATGACCGCGTTGTGCTCCATGCTGCTGACGATGCAGTGGTCGCCGGGACGCAGAAGGCCGGAGATGATCATATTCAGCCCCGCCGTAGCACCCGGCGTCAGAATAACGTGGGTAGGCGGCTCCGGGAAATCGAACAGCCGCGCCAGCCGCTGCCGCAGCGTCAGCGTCACCATCCCCGCCTCCTGGGCGGCGGTATACACGGAACGGTTCACATTGGCCCCCACGCAGTCCAGATAGTATTTCATCCGGTCGCTGACCCCTGCCGGCTTGGGGAACGACGTGGCCGCGTTATCAAGATAAATGGCGTCCATACAGGCACCTCCTCACAGCTCGTGACCCATCATACCACAGAAAGTGAAGTTTGTCACGGTCTTGACTTTTCCGGTACAGTGTCGTATAATGGCATCGCTATTCTTTAAAAGAAATAACGCAAAGGAGAGACATATCACATGAAAAAAGTAAGTTGGGTCGTGGTCATCGCCGGCGCGGTGGTCGGTCTGGCCGCCGTGGTGCTGACCCATCTGGGCAACCCCGCCAACATGGGCTTCTGCATCGCCTGCTTCCTGCGGGACATCACCGGCGCGGTGGGTATGCACGGCGCAGCCAAGGTGCAGTACGTCCGGCCGGAGATCATCGGTCTGGTGTTGGGCGCGTTCATCATGTCCGTGGCCACCAAGGAGTTCCGGGCCAAGGCCGGCTCCTCCCCCGCCACACGCTTCGTGCTGGGCGCCTTCGTCATGATCGGCGCACTGGCCTTCCTGGGCTGCCCCCTGCGGATGGTCCTGCGTATCGGCGGCGGTGACCTGAACGCCGTGGTGGGCCTGGTGGGCTTCACCCTGGGCATCTTCATCGGCATCCAGTTCCTCAAGCGCGGCTTCTCCCTGAAGCGGGCCTATCCCGTTGGGAAGGGCGAGGGCGGCGTGCTGCCCATCGTGATGACCGGCCTGCTGATCCTGGTCATCGCCGTGCCCAGCCTGTTCAAGTTCAGTGAGGAGGGCCCCGGCTCCAAGCACGCGCCCATGCTGGCTGCACTGCTGATCGCCGTGGTGGTGGGCGCTCTGGCCCAGCGCGCCCGCCTGTGCATGGTGGGCGGCATCCGCGACGCCATGCTGTTCAAGGATTTCAAGCTGCTGTACGGCTTCGTGGCCATCTTCGTGGTCGTCCTGGCGGGCAACCTCATCACCGGCAGCTTCAAGCTGGGCTTTGAACTGCAGCCCATCGCCCACAGCAGCCAGCTGTGGAACCTGCTGGGCATGGTCCTGGTGGGCTGGGGCAGCGTGCTGCTGGGCGGCTGCCCCCTGCGTCAGCTGATCCTGGCCGGCGAGGGCAACGGTGACAGCGCCGTGACCGTGTTCGGCATGATCGTGGGCGCGGCCTTTGCCCATAACTTCGGTCTGGCCGGCAACGCCGACGCCATGAACGAGGCCAAGGAGATCGTGGTGGGCGGCATTTCCAACAACGGCAAGGTAGCCGTGTGTCTGGGTATCCTCATCATGCTGGGTGTGTCCCTGTGGAATATGCCCAAGGCTGTCAGCGCGCCTGTTGAGGCCGCCAAGTAAAGGAGGAACATCACAATGACTGTTGACGCAAGAGGTTATTCCTGCCCCATGCCCGTGGTGATGGTGCAGAAGGCCGTAAAGGCCGACGCCCCCGCCACCCTGGAGGTGCTGGTGGACAACCAGTGCTCTGTGGAGAATGTCACCCGCTTCGCCGAAAACAGCGGCTACAAGGTAGCCGTGGCGCCGGAGGGTCAGGACTTCCGTCTGTCCCTGTCCAAATGAGCCGCTACATCGCCACGTTCCACACCCATCTGTCCGCTCTGCTGACCTGCCAGCGCCTGACGGCGGCGGGGGTCCGGGCCCGGATGATGCCGGTGCCCCGCAAGCTCAGTGCCTCCTGCGGCACCTGCGTGGACTACGAGGCAGCGGAGCCGCTGCTGGAGCAGATGGACACCGATGTGGAGCGCGTGTTCGCCGTGGAGGGCGAGATATACACCCTGCTGCTGGAAAACGAATGAAAAGAAGTGACCGCTTCCGCGGTCACTTCTTTTCATTCCCGGCCCTCGGTCCGTAGCGCCTATTTCTTGTTTTTGCGGGCCAGACGGGCGATGTCGCCCACACCGTCCAGAATGACGTTGGGCTGATAGGCATACGTCTCCACCGTTTGACGGGTGGACACACCGGAGAGCACCAGCACCGTGGACATACCGCTTTCCAGACCGGAGATAACGTCGGTGTCCATGCGGTCGCCCACCATCACCGCGTCGGCGGAGTGGCAGTGCAGCAGCCGCAGGCCGGTCCGCATCATCAGGGGGTTGGGCTTGCCGCAGAAATAGGCCTGCTTGCCGGTGGCCATTTCAATGGGGGCCACCAGAGCGCGGCAGGCCGGAGCAATGCCGCTTTCGATGGGGCCGGACACATCGGAGTTGGCGCCGATGAGCTTTGCGCCGGCCATGACCAGGTTCACCGCCTTGGTCAGTGTATCCAGGGAATAGGTGCGGCCCTCGCCCACCACCACGTAGTCCGGGTTCACGTCGTTCATGGTGAGGCCCGCGTCGTACAGGGCGTTCAGCAGCCCCGCCTCACCGATGGCGAACACGGAGCAGCCAGGGGACTGATCCTTCAGGAAGGCCGCCGTGGCCAGGGCACTGGTATAGAAATGCTCCTCCGGCACGTCCAGTCCCATCCGGGCCAGCTTCTGCTGCAGCTCACGGGGCGTGTAGCCGCTGTTGTTGGTCAGGAACAGGTACTCCTTGCTCTCCTCATGCAGCCACTGGATGAAGTCCGCCACGCCGGGCAGGATCCGGTTCCCGTGGTAGATGACGCCGTCCATGTCGCAGATAAAGCCTGTTTTCTGGTTGAAGTCGATAAAGTCTTTCGGCATAATGGCCCCTCCCGTCTGTTGCTGCTCCCAGTATACCACAGCGCGGCGGCGCTTTCCATAAGGAGAACGTAAAATTTTGCCGCTTTCCGGCATAAAAAGGCCCGCTTTGCAGCGGGCCTTTTCGATGTACTTACTTGCTCAGGTACTCGTCGATGGACTTTGCGCCCAGCTTGCCGGCACCCATAGCCAGAATGACGGTGGCCGCGCCGGTCACAGCGTCGCCGCCGGCATACACCGCCTGGCGGGAGGTCAGGCCCTCCTCGTTGACGATGATGCCGCCCTTCTTGTTGACCTCAAGTCCCTTGGTGGTGGACTTGATCAGCGGGTTGGGGCTGGTACCCAGGGACATGATGACCGCGTCCACGCTCAGGTCGAACTCGCTGCCCTTCTTCTCCACGGGACGGCGGCGGCCGGAGGCATCCGGCTCACCCAGTTCCATTTCGATGCAGGTCATGGACTTGACGCAGTCCTGCTCGTCGCCGTTGATCTGGACGGGGTTGTTCAGCGTCTTGAAGACGACGCCCTCCTCGATGGCGTGCTCCACCTCCTCGTGACGGGCGGGCAGCTCCTCCATGCCGCGGCGGTACACCACGTACACCTCAGCGCCCAGCCGCTTGGAGCAGCGGGCGGCGTCCATAGCCACGTTGCCGCCGCCCACCACGGCCACGGTCTTGCCCTTCAGGTCCATGATGGGGGTGTCGCTGTCCTCGCGGTAGGCCTTCATCAGGTTGATACGGGTCAGGAACTCGTTGGCGGAATAGACGCCCTTCAGGTTCTCGCCGGGGATGTTCATGAACATGGGCAGGCCCGCGCCGGAACCGATGAACACGGCCTCGAAGCCGTACTCCTCCATCAGCTCGTCGATGGTGATGGTGCGGCCCACCACGGTGTTGGTCTCCACCTTGACACCCATGGCCTTCAGTCCGTCCACTTCCTTCTGGACGATGGCCTTGGGCAGACGGAACTCGGGAATACCGTACACCAGCACGCCGCCGGCCAGATGCAGCGCCTCGAACACCGTGACCTCATAGCCCTTCTTGGCCAGGTCGCCGGCGCAGGTCAGACCCGCAGGGCCGGAGCCAATGACAGCCACCTTGTGGCCGTTGGGTGCGGGGACCGCCGCGGCCTCGGTGCTGTGGGCGTTGTGCCAGTCGGCCACAAAGCGCTCCAGACGGCCGATACCCACGGGGTCGCCCTTCTTGCCGCGGACGCAGTGCATCTCGCACTGGCTCTCCTGGGGACACACGCGGCCGCACACAGCGGGCAGGGAGCTGGTCTGGTGGATGACCTGATAGGCGCCCTCATAATCCTTTTCCACGATCTTCTGGATGAATTCGGGGATACGCACGTTCACGGGACAGCCGTCCACGCAGGGGTGGTTCTTGCAGTTCAGGCAGCGGGCCGCCTCGTCCAGCGCCTGCTCCTCGGTGTAGCCCAGGGCCACCTCCAGGAAGTTTTTGTTGCGGACATTGGGGTCCTGGGAGGGCATTTCGTTCTTGTCCAAACGCATATTGATCTTAGCAGCCATCTTACTTTACCTCCTGCTTGAACAGATTGCAGACTTCCTCGTGCTTACGCACCTCGAAGTCGTGGTACATCTGGTTGCGCTTCACCGCCAGATCCCAGTCCACCTTCTGGCCGTCGAAATCGGGGCCGTCCACGCAGGCGAACTTCGTCTCGCCGCCCACGGTCAGGCGGCAGCCGCCGCACATACCGGTGCCGTCGATCATGATGGGGTTCATGGAAACGATGCTCTTCAGGCCGTGCTTCTGGCAGGTCTTGACCACAAACTTCATCATGATCAGCGGGCCGATGGTGATGACCAGATCGTACTGGTTGCCGGCAGCTACCAGCTCGTCCAGCGCAGCGGTGACCACACCCTTTGTGCCGTAGCTGCCGTCGTCGGTCATGATGCGCAGCTCGTCGCTGCAGGCGTTGAACTCGTCCTCAAGAATCAGCAGATCCTTATTGCGGAAGCCGATCACGCTGTGCACCACACAGCCCTGATCGTGCAGTTCCTTGGCAATGGGCAGGGCAATGGCGCAGCCGACGCCGCCGCCGACTACGCAGACATTTTTGAGCCCTTCAATTTCAGTTGCTTTGCCCAGCGGGCCGACAAAGTCATGCACATGCTCGCCCTCTTTGAGAGAGTTCAGCTGCATGGTGCCTGCACCGACGATCTGGAAAATGATAGCCACAGTGCCTGCTGCGGCATCATAATGGGCAATCGTCAGGGGGATGCGCTCGGAATCCTCCTTGGCGCGGATGATGATGAACTGGCCCGCTTTCGCCTTTTTGGCAATCAGCGGTGCTTCAATGACCATTTCGGTCACTGTGGGGTTCAATTCCCGCTTTTTAACGATCTTGAACACTTGTTCTAACCTCGCTTTTTCTCCGTTTTATCATTCCGTCCCCGCCTGCCAAATGCGCACAAGCAGGCAAAAGGGTAGATGGTATCATTGTACCATACTTACTTTACCAGCTTTTTTCAGGATTGTAAAGCGGTAAAGTGTGGTGTTTTATCATCGCAGTGTGTCAAAAAATGCTCTGTCGGGGCGAACATTGTTCGCCTGTGCTTGGAGTTTGCTGTAAATTCAGGATTGTAGGGGACGACGCCCTCGGCGTCCCGTTCGGAGAGTTAACGCCGTGGTTTTGGTATCTTCGATGTTGAATTATTCGGGGTGACATTGTTGTGATAATCTCCGTTAATTCAATGGGCGAGGAATATCGGGACGCCCATTTCTGTGAAACAGAAATTCAGCCGTTCCACTACAAGATAATATGCTAAATTATACCTCAGCGATTACCTCTACCTCAACGAGAACGTCCTTTGGAAGCTCTTTTGCGGCAACGCATGAACGTGCAGGCTTTGATGTGAAATACTCGCCGTAAACTCCGTTAAATGCACCGAAATCTGACATATTCTTAAGGAAGCATACTGTCTTTACAGCCTTGCCGATAGATGTTCCTGCGGCTTCAAGAACGTTTGTGAG
>OMAE01000109.1_pt1 | contig 26957 bp, 24 predicted proteins | sample 1673701 | NCBI WGS metagenome assembly OMAE01 (sample SAMEA103958123, study PRJEB25191) | human gut metagenome | reverse complement strand
GTTGGTGCAGGGGGCGGGCCCGCAGGGCCGCCTGCCGCAGGCAGGCGTAGGGGCCGGCCGTAGGCCGGCCCCGGTTTCGGCGAAGCCGGAACGTCCTGCGGGCCGGGAAAGGGCAGGCACCTGCGGGGAGGCTGCTTTCGCCGGGTGGGACGGAAGGGCGGATATTGGTGGGGGCAGGTGCCTGCGGGGGGACAGGCAGGCGCAGCCCAAACCGCCCGGCAGGGCGGTTTCTGCGGCCGCAGGCCGCAGCGGCGGCTCCGCCGCCGGGGGCTGCGCCCCGTTCCCCTGCCCTGCACGGACTATCCCCCGGGGGAATAGGGGGCCGGGTTTTCGGCGCAGTAGACCGCTTCGCTGATGGTGCGAAACAGCGCAGCCGGAACCTGCCCGCCCGCACGGCCGCCCTCCTGGAAGATCACCAGCACATATTTGGGCCGGCCGGCCGGGAAAAAGCCCCCGAACCACGCATGAACGACCTCCTCACCGTTTACATAGCGGCCGGTTTGTGCGGAGGCCGTTTTGCCGCCGGAGCCGCAATAGCGGTTGGCAGCACGGTAGCCCGTCCCCTGCTCCACCACGTCCACCAATAGGGCGCGCAGTGTTTCGGCGGTTTGCTCGCTCATCACCTGCAGCGGCGGGTTGGAGGGCTGCTGCTGCACCGTTTTTCCGTCAAAGGTGACCCCGGCATAAAGGGTGGGCTGCACCGCGTAGCCGCCATTGGCGACGGCAGCCAGCATCGCCGCCACCTGCACCGGGGTCGCAGTCAGCCGCCCCTGCCCGAAGGACAGGTTGGCCAGCTCCCCGGCGTCGGTTTGGGAAAGGGTGGGCAGGGTGCCTGCGGCAGCGGTCACGCCCTCCGCAAGGGTGCACCCCGCCCCGAAGCCCAGCCGCTGCGCCATCCGCAGCAGCGCCTCGGCACCGGTTTTCTGCCCCAGCTCCACAAAATAGGGGTTGCAGGAGCATTCCATCGCCTGCTGCAAACCGACCGTGCCGTGACCCTCCCGCTGATGACAAAAGTAGGAATGGTCCCCCAGCCGGTAAAAGCCCTCGCAGCAGTAGTCCTGCGGCGGCTCCACCCCGTTTTCCAGGGCGGCGGCCGCCACGCATATCTTGAAAATCGACCCGACATTCCACGCAGCGGCGGCACGGTTCATCAGGGGGCTATCCTGCCGGTTCAGCGATGCGGCAACATGGTTGACGTCATAGGACGGCACGCTGCACATGGCACGGATGGCCCCGGTTTCGACCTCCATCAGCACTACGGCGCCCCGCCCCAGCACTGCCGCTTCTCGTTCCGCAATGGCCTGTAATGTTCGATCAAGCGTTAAAACGATGCCTGCGGTACGGTCGGCGGGGTCATTGACCTGCGGGGGAACGCCCACCGCCTGCTGCCACGCATTGACGGTGTACCGCACCGTGATCTCCCCGCCCCAGCGGGTCAGACGGGCGTCATAGCCCGCCTCCACGCCGCAAACGCCGTGCCCCTCGCCATCGGTGTAGCCGATGATGTGGGGTGCCGGCTGGTGCGTGCCGTACCGCTGCGGCAGCTCTATTCTGGTGATGCCCTCCCCCGCCGCAGAGCCGTTCCCTGGAACCAGCAGCGGGTGGCCGCCCTGCAAAAGCGGGTAGACTTCGGCAAAATCCTCCGCAGAGAGGTGCTGCCGCAATGCCGTGACCGCCGCCGGGGTGGGGTCCACCGCCAGCAGGGTTTTGGTGCTTTCATTCACCAGCGGGCGCAGCTTCGCATCATAGATGCCGCCCCGCACCGTTCCCGCCGAAAGGGTATAACGGCTTTGGGCGGCTGCGGCCTGCCGGTACTGCTCCCCGCGGGTAACGGCCAGCACCCGCAGCAGTACCCCGCACAGCGCCAGCAGCAAAACGGCATAGACCCACAGCACCCGGCGGGACAGGCTCTCCCGCCTCATACCCACAGGCGCAGCAGGGCGCTGCGGTAGTCCCGGGCGACCTGCCCGGCGGCATGGGCGGTTTGCAGCGCCTCGTCGGCGGCGGCGCCCAATGCGGCTTTTTCCTCCCCGGTCATGGCAAGAAAACGCTCCAGCGCCTGCTCCACCCCCTGCTGTGTCGCGTCGGCGGAAAGCGCGGCGCCCGCCCGCAGGGCGGCATTTTCGCTGCTGTGGGTGGCCGTCAGGATGGGCTTGCCGTTTTGCATCAGGCGCAGCAAAAAGGGTGCATAGCCCCCGTAACGGGCGTCACAGCGCCGGTCATCACCGTAGTATAGTAGGTCGGCGGCGTGATAGAGGGTGCGCTGACGTCCCTCGGTCATGCCGTCCGTCAGCAGCACGTTTTCCCAGCCGTTTTCCCGGACGGTACGGCGCAAAAGCTGCTTGTACCCGCCGTTCCCGGCAATGACGGCCGCTACCCCCTGCTCCCCCATCCGGCCGACGGCCCCCGCCAGCAGCGCCGGCAGGCGGCGGGCGGTAAGCGGCCCCGCATAGGCGATGAGGGTGGGGTATTTTTCCCGCAGGGCATGGATAGCCGCAGCGTCCTCCTCCTTTAGGGGCTTGGGCTGTGCCGCAGGGGGCGCCGGGGCAGACAGGGTGATGAGCCGGGCCGGCTGCTGCCCCCTGTCCCGGCAGTAGTCCTCGCCCCGGGGCAGAAAGCTGACGATCAGATCGGCATTGCGCAGGGCGTAGCCCATGGCGTAATCGGCGATGCAGCGGTTCAGGCGGCTGTCGTCCTCGGCGTAGCGCTCCCGCTGCCATTCCGGCCACGGCTCCCGCAGCTCAAAAACGGTTTTGGCCCCGGCCAGCTTGGCGGTGCGCTGGGCGCAGAAAAAATCGTAGGGGTAGCCCCCGGCGGCAATAACCAGCTCCGGGCGGTAGCGTTCGGCAAGGGCGGGGGCGCTGACATACAGCTTTTTGAGAAAGACCTGCATGCTTTTGCGGGAGCCGCCCACCCCGCGGCCGGGCGGCGGCGCCGAAAGGCGGCAAAAGGTAACGCCCTCCGCATGGGTCTCCTCCATATCCCCGCAGGGGGTGCGGCTGCCCTCCCCCGCTGCAACAATGGTGACGGTATCCCCGCACTGCTGCCAGCCCTGCGCCAGCTGCACCGCACGGCAGTCCCCGCCGGAGGACGGCAGCGCCGCATGGTGATCGATGTATAGGATTTTCATACTGTTTCCTCCTCCATTTTTACCGGATGGGAAAAGTATGGGACGCCGCAGGCGGGATAATCACCCCGCAGGGGAAAAACCGCCCGCCGGCATATTGCAACGGGCGTCCGCAGCAGGTATAATCAAAGGGAAAACGACATATTCTGCCCCAAGGAGGCCCTATGGAACTGCTGATCGTGACCGGACAGTCCGGCGCCGGAAAGACCCGTGTGATCAATGCGCTGGAGGATATCGGATATTACTGCGTGGATAACATCCCGCCGGCGCTGCTGGGGGATTTTGCCGACCTCAATTATTCCCCCGCCGCCCGCTACGGCCGCACCGCCATCGTGATGGACGCCCGCAGCGGGAGGATGTTCCGGGAGCTGCCCGCTGCGCTGGAGGAGCTGCACCGCCGCCGGATCCCCTACCGTATCCTGTTTCTGGAGGCCTCCGACGACGTGCTGCTGCGCCGCTATAAGGAAAACCGCCGCCGCCATCCCCTGCTGGATGACTGCGAGGGGAACCTCAAGGACGCCATCCGGGAGGAGGCCCGCCTGCTGGGGCCGATCCGGGAGAGCGCCGACTACTGCATCGATACGACGGCGCTTTCCCCCAACCAGCTGCGGAGGCGCATCGTGAGCCTGTTTGAGGGGGAGGCCTCGCCCATGCTCATCAGCTGTGTTTCCTTCGGGTTCCGCAACGGGCTGCCGCAGGATGCCGATCTGATCTTTGACGTGCGCTGCCTGCCCAACCCCTACTACGTGCCGGAGCTAAAGGAGCATGACGGCACCGAAAAGGCGGTATGCGACTATGTGATGGACGCCCCGGAAAGCCACGAGATGCTGCAAAAGCTCCGGGATCTGCTTGGGTTTTCCATTCCGCTGTACCTGCGGGAGGGCAAAAGCCAGCTGGTGATCGGGGTGGGCTGCACCGGCGGGCGGCACCGCAGCGTGGCCATTGCCTGCCAGCTAGCGGCCTACCTGCGGAGCCTCGGCTACCGGGTGGAGCTGTTCCACCGGGATAAGGATATGAAGCGATAAGGCGCTGCAAGGGGCAAAGAGGGGCGCAGCCCCAGCCGCCTGCGGCGGCTGACGCAGGCTCCGCCTGCGTGTTTCGGCGGAGCCGAAACGGGCTGCGCCCCTCCCCTGCCCCCTGCAGAAACCGAAAAAACACCTGTCGATCTCCCGTGCGGGGAAAAGGACAGGTGCTTTTTTACGGGGGTTACAGGTGCTTTTCCAGTCCGGCCTTTTGCAGGCCCTTCAGGGTAAGGTAGATAAGGTAGGCATAAAGCGGGATCAGCAGGCACTTGAGGGGGGCCTTGGCGACCGTCCACGCCCAGAAGTTCTTGCCCATGTAAAAGGAGAGCCAGACGGCGTTCAGCAAAAGCCCCCACAGGATGCTGACCGCCGCATTGGCGGCAAGGCAGCGGGGAAAGGTAACGGGCTTTTTGTGCAGCAGCAGCCCGTAGGTGAGTCCCCGCAGCGCCGCCGTAAGGGTAAAGCCGGGGAAGAAGGATAACCCCGAGGAGCCGATGGCCGAGCCGAGCAGATCGGCGGCGGCAGCCACACCGGCGCCCCACCACGGGCCCAGTGCCCAGCCGCACACGGCACTGGCCAGCGTTTGCAGGCTTACCCGTTCCGCGCCGCCCATCAGGTAGATGCAGAACACACGGGTAAACAGGAGATCCAGTGCTACGAAAAGTGCTGCCAGCACCAGCTTTTTCAGGGCATTATTACGGTTCATCGGGTCGGTTCCTCCTTCGGGAAATCACGGGGTTGCGGGGGGTTCGGTCGGCGTTGCGGGGGCAGGCGCCGGCTCGGGGTCGGGCTCCTCGCCCGGCCACAGGCCGGCATCGTCCCAGATCTGCCGGTACAGGTCCTTGCGCAGGATCAGCTTGGAATAGGTGAACTTCTGATCCACCTGATAATTCATGCTTTGCACGTAGTTCTCATCATCACCGGTATCGATGAAGGAGGTGTAGTGATCCTTCGCCGCATCGTAGCAGCCGTAGGCGGTCAGCCAGCTGTGGTCCTGGAAAATGACCGGCGACTGGGTATCGCTCAACATATCGGCGCCCATCATCAGCCGGGAATCGTATTCAAGGTCAAAGAGATTGCTGACGGTCGGCAGGATATCCAGGCTGGAAACCGGCTTGTCGATGACAACGGGGCCCTCCATATCGGCGCTCCAGATGAGGAAGCAGCTTTGGTAGAGCGAAAACTGGTCCAGCTGCTTGCCCGCCAGCGCATTGAGCGATTCGGTATCCAGCCCGTAGGGGTAGTGGTCGGGCGCCAGCATGATGACGGTATCCTTATCGTGGCCGGTCTCCTCCAGCTTTTGCAGCAGCACCCCTATGGCCTTATCCAGCTCGATATTACAGGCAAGGTAGGCGCGGGCGGCCTCCGGCAGGTCCAGATGCTCCACCGCCCCGCGGTTGCGCATACACATGGCGTTACCGAAGAAATTATACTCCAGGTGACCGCTGACGGTGAGGTAGTAGGTCATAAAGTGCTCATCGGCCAGAACGGTATCCAGCGTGGCGTTCATCATATCCACATCGGATTCCGGCCACATCACCTTGATATTGAGGCCGTTGCCCACGCCCTTATAGTCATAGCCGAGGTTGGGGTGGGACTTATTGCGGGAATAATAGGTGTAGGTGTGGTCGTGGTAGGCACGGGTGGTGTAGCCCATCGCCCGGAACTGGTTGCCGAACGAGAAGGGCAGCCAGTTGGTCGCCGATTCGGTCAAGCTCCAGGTGCCGGTGACGGGGATGAGCCCCAAAAGGTTCACATATTCGCCGTCCAGCGTGGAAACGCCCCAAATGGGATTGTAGAACTCGGTGAATTGGAAGCCCTCGCTCCACAGCTTGTAGAGATTGGGGGTGAGGTCGGGGTCGATGGCGTATTTCCACAGGCTTTCGCAGGTAAGGAAGATGAGGTTTTTCCCCTTGAAATAGCCGGTGTAGTCGTTTTCGGTGCCGGGCGTCACCCGGGCAAAATAGCGGTAGATGCCGGCAAGCTCGGTGTTCTCGGTCTGTCCGGCCAGCGCCGCAAAGTCAATATCCATGACCTGCGGCTCGGCCTCCGGCTCCGGCTCGGGCTCGGGCTCCGGCTCGGTTCGGCCGCCCACGGCCGGCATAGGGCCGAAGATGGCGTTTCTCGCCTCGATGCGGAAGGTGGTAAGCAGCCCGAAGCGGCTCACCGAAAGATTACTGATAAAATCGGTGGTGTAAAGACGGCTGGCACTCATTGCGCCGCCGGTATCCGGCAGGATGCAGGCGGTGGTGAGCATTTGCAGCAGCAGCGCCGCAATAAGAGGGGCCAGCAGCTCCTTCCACCGGGTGTGGCCCCATTCGATGCGCTGCTTACCCTGCCAGATGAGCAGTGCCAGCGGCACCAGCATCAGCAGCAGCGCCCACCAGCACCGCAGGATGGTGCCGAAGATGACGCCGGAGAACTGGGCCACCTGCCCTGCCCCGCCCACCGAAAACAGGGTAAAATAGACCTTGAAGATGGCGTAGTACACCACCTGCCCCATGTAAAAGACGCTGAAAACAGCCCACAGGACGGTCACGACGATGCGCCCAGCCTTGGGGGAAAAGGCCTTGCCCAAAAGGGCGAGCAGCAACCCCGCCGCCAGCGAAAAGCCGAAGGTGTAAAACAGTCCCTTGAGGTAATCGAAGCCGATGGTGGCGATCCGCAGCACCAGCTCCATCCACAGCACCGCCGCCGGGAAGAACCACATCCCCCGCCATGCTGCCCACGGCAGCTGCAGGCGGAATTTCGGCTCCGCTTTCGGCTCGGTCTCGATGCTTTGCTCGGTAACGGTCATCATATCACTTCCGTTCGATAAAATATGCCGGGATATGCGGGTTTTCGATCTATTATAGCACAGTACCATCCCGCTGCCAATAAATAATTCTGCGATTTTGGGCACATACTACCCCTAAAGCCGCGGCGGGCGCCGCGAAGCGGGCGAGGGGCGCCCGTCAGGGTGCCCCGAGGGACAGCGCAGCGGTGCCCGCCGAATACGGCTCCCCGCACACCGAAAAAAACAGGAGGTACCCCGATGAACAGTTATTTTGACCAGCAGTGGGATCAGCAGCTGGCCGGCCGCCCCGTGGCGCTGGCCGCCTTTACCCGGCTTTCCCCCGCCGCGCAGGAGCGCATAGTGGGCTATGTGCAAAGCTGCGATGACACATGGGAGGCCAACCGCCGCATCCGGCTGATGCTGCAGCGGCTGGAGGACGGCACCGCCGCCCCGCCCGAGGGATAAAAAGTATTGCCGCAAGGAAGTGCGCTTCCCTGCGGCAGTTTTTTATTTACTGGCGGCCTGCCAGCTTATAGTCATCACTGAAGCTGAAATAGGGGCAGGCTTCAAACCGGTGCTGCAAAAACAGCACCATTTCGTCCTCATCCAAATTCATTTCGCAGATGTAGCAGGCCATCTCGTCGTCATACTCGTAGTGGGCGCAGAATTCGCAGCTGCCGCCCGCCTTTTCGGTCTTTCCCGCCATCACAGCGCCCCCTTACAGCTCACATTCGGTAAAGCTGCCGTCCGCATTGACCTGCACGGGGTGGTAGCTGTTGCCGGAATACTTGAGGATGGTCTTGAGGCGGGGACGCTCGTTTTCGCTGTAAAAGACGAAGGAAACGCCCTCCCGGCCGGCACGCCCGGTGCGCCCGATGCGGTGCAGGTAGTATTCGTTCTCATTGGGGATCTCGTAGTTAAAGGCGGCGTCCACCTGCTCCACATCGATGCCGCGGGCGGCAACATCGGTGGCGACCAGCACATCAAATTCGTTATTACGGTAGGCCGCCATGATGCGGTTGCGGGCCGCCTGCTCCATATCGCCGTTCAGGCATTTGGCGCGCAGCCCCGCCTTTTCCAGGTGGGTCACCAGGCTGACGGTGCCGTACTTGGTATTGCAGAACACCATGCTGCGGCGGTATTCCTCCCGCTTCAGCAGCCCGATGAGCGTTTCGATGCGCTCCCGGCCGCTGCACTTGATGCAGTACTGGGTGATGCGGGGCTTGCTTTCCGCCACCGGCTCCACCACCAGCTCCACGGGGTCCAGCTGGTACAGCCAGCCGATATCCATGACCTCGCGGGAAATGGTGGCCGAAAACATCGACATCTGCTTGGTGCGGGGCACCCGGTCCAGGATCCACCGCACATCCTGGTAAAAGCCCATATCCAGCATCTCGTCGGCTTCATCCAGCACGATCATCTCGGTGCGGTCGATGGCGACGTTGCGGCGGCGCATATGGTCCATCAGCCGGCCGGGGGTCGCCACCACGATCTGCGGGTTCTTTTTCAGGGCGTTGATCTGCGGCTGCATCGACTGTCCCCCGTACACCGCCACGATGGAAAACCCGGGGATGTATTTCCCCAGCTTTTGCAGTTCCTCGGTGATCTGCAGGCAAAGCTCGCGGGTGGGGCAGAGGATGACCCCCTGCACATAGCCCTTTTCCGGCCGGATGCGCTCGACCATCGGCACACCGAAGGCGCAGGTCTTGCCGGTGCCGGTGGGTGCCTTCGCAATGACCTCCTTCCCGGCCAGCAGCTCCGGGATCGCCTTCTGCTGAATCTCGGTCATCTCGGTAAAGCCCATTTCGGCAATCGCTTTTTTCATTTCCTCCCGGATGGGCAGTTCGCTGTAATTCGTTATCATGCTCTACTTCCTTTTCCTTTATTGGCTCTCTGCAGCTCCCCGCCCGGGGGCGCAGCCCGTTTCGGCTCCGCCGAAACACACGGGCTTTGCCCGTGTCGCCCGCCCGGAGGGCGGGCGGGGCTGCGCCCCCGCAGCGGATTTTCGGCTTTTTGCCTTTCCGGGCAGTATTATAGCACAAATCCGCCCCTGTTTCAATGCAGCGGCGCCAATTCACCCCGCCATGCCCCGCAGCGTAGTATGGGTTGAACCTTTCCGAAAGGAGTGACATGATGAGATACTGCAATAACGGCGGCCCGATGGGCGTCCAGCCGGGCTATGCCCCGTCCGGGATGAACCGCACCCGCCGCATCATCGATAGCGAATACCCCATAGCGATGGCCTATGTGCCGTGGCAGCGCTGGGGCGAAACCTACGACCCCGAAAAGGCGCTGTGCCGCGGGACGCTGTTCCCCGCACTGGATTTCCCCTTTACCGGGTGCGCCTGTGAAAGGAGGAGCTGACCATGGCCGAAAATAACCTTTGCAGCCTTGCCAATGAAGTCCGCCGGCAGGCCTTCGCCGCCATCGAATGCCGGCTGTTCCTGGATACCCACCCGGACTGCCGGGAGGCCGCCATGGCCTACGCTGAAACCGTAAAGAAGCTGGAGGCCGCCCGTGCCGCCTATAATGAGGTCGCCCCGCTGACCCCGGAGGCCGCCGCGGGCAGCCGCAACTGGAGCTGGGGCTGCACCCCATGGCCTTGGGAGGGTTGATTATGTGGAGTTATGATAAGTTATTGGAATTTCCGGTCAATATCAAGCGGCCCAACGCCAAGGCCGCGCAGGTCATCCTGTCGCAGTACGGCGGGCCGGATGGCGAACTGGGCGCCAGCCTGCGCTATCTTTCGCAAAAGTTCGCCATGCCCAACCGCCGGGTCGCCGGCCTGCTCAATGATATCGGTACCGAGGAGCTGGCGCATTTGGAGATGATCGGCGCCATCGTCCACCAGCTCACCCGCAACCTCTCCATCGAGGAGATCAAAAAGTCCGGCTTTGACGTCTACTTTGTGGATCACACCACCGGCATCTGGCCGCAGGCCGCAGGCGGAATGCCCTTCTCCGCCGCCACCTTCCAGTCCACCGGCGACCCCATCACCGACCTCACCGAGGACATGGCCGCCGAGCAGAAGGCCCGCACCACCTACGATAATATCCTCCGGCTGGTAGATGACCCCGACGTCATCACCCCCATCCGCTTCCTCCGGGAACGGGAGATCGTCCATTATCAGCGGTTTGGCGAAGCCCTCCGCATGGTTCAGGATGACCTCGACTCCCGCAATTTCTACGCCTTCAATCCCGCCTTCCGGGGGTAAACCCCCACGCAAAAGCCTCCGGCCCGTTTGGGGTCGGAGGCTCTCTTTTTCCGTCATTCCATCCGCTTGCGGATGTAGAAATCAATGACCTCTGCGGCGTTTTCGTAGCCGATTTTGGAGGTATTGAGGGTCATTTCATAGTAGCGGCTGTCGCCCCACTTCTCCTTGCAGTAGAAGTTATGGTACAGCTTGCGGCTCTTGTTGTTCTTCTGGATCATCACCTCGGCGTCCTCATTGGAAACATGGAATTCGGTCGCCACCCGCTGGATCTTCTCCGGCATATCGGCGGTGATGAAAAAGCTCATCACACCTTTGTAGCCCTTCAGGATGGAGCTGCCGCAGCGCCCCACCACAATAAAGCTCTCCCCGGCCTTGGCCTTTTCCCGCAGGAAATCAAATTCCATATAGGCGGTAACGTCCTCGGGGGAATTGCTGTACCCGTCGATGGAACGGGTAAACAGCCGGTTGCGGGGCTTTTCGTCAAAATGCTTCAGCTTGGAAAGATCCAGCCCCTTTTCCTGTGCAATGATCTCGATGATGGTGCTGTCGTACACCGGCAGCCCGTATTTTTCCCCCAGCATATCGGCAATCAGGTGTCCGCCGGAGCCGTATTCCCGGGCGATGGTGATAATGATCTGCTTCTCGTTCTGCATACTGTCCTCCCCGTTTCGTTAAAAATACCTTACCTTGATTATGATCATCGCAATGGCCAGTACCATGACCGTTGCGGGAATTGCCGTCTTGCAGTAGCGTCCCCAGCTTACCGGGTGGCCCGCCTTGGAAACCACCGAGGTGCCCACCACATTAGCGGAAGCCCCGATGGGGGTGGCGCTGCCGCCGATATCGGTACCGACGGAAAGCCCCCACGCCAGCGTGGAAAGGTCGGCGCCGGTGGTGGCTGCCAGCGTCTTGATGACCGGCACCATGGTAGCCGCAAACGGGATGTTATCCACCACCGAGCTTGCCACGGCGGAGATCCACATCACCACGTAGATCATCACCAGAAGATTGCCGCCGCACAGCCTGCCGATGAATTCGGCGATCATCACCAGTACCCCGGTCTGCTCCAGGCCGCCCACCACTACAAACAACCCGATGAAAAACAGCAGCGTCTGATAGTCCACCCCGCGCAGGATCTCTTTGGCGTCCCGTGCGAAGCAAAGCAGCGTCAGGGCGGTAATGGCCACCCCGATGAACGCCACCGTCAGGTGGGTCTGTGCATGGGATACCAGCAGCACCACCGCACACAGGAAGATAACACAGCTCAATGCAAATTCCTTTTTATTAGTGATGGCTTCGGCCGGCTCGGGGTAATGCACCGTAAGCCCTCCGGCCGCTGCGGCGGATGCCGTCAGCTCCCTGCGGTAGGCCAGCGTATAGAATACCACGCTGAAAACCAACGCAACCCCTGCGATCACCCCGGTATTGGTGATGAAATCCGCAAAGCTGTACCCCAGCGCTGTCCCCACGATGATGTTGGGCGGGTCGCCGCACATGGTTGCGGAGCCGCCGAGGTTGGCGCAGAAGATCTCCGCCAGCACCATCGGCACCGGGTCAAATTTGAGGAGCTGCGAAAGCTCCACCGTCACCGCCGCCAAAAACAGGATGACGGTAATACTATCGATGAACATGGCCAGCACGGCGCTCATCACCATAAAGGTGACCAGAATAGGCAAAATCTTATATTTCACCGCCTTGGCGATGGTGAGGCACAGCCACCGGAAAAACCCGGCCTTTGCCATCCCCTCCACCATCACCATCATGCCCGCCACAAAGATAATGGTCTCCCAGTTGATGCCGCTGGAGCTGCTTTCCCCGGCGCTGATCCAAAACCCGCCGGTAAAGATCGACCTAATATTGAGCGTTTCGGTGATGGCCGCAGGGCTTTTCATGCAGATGCCGAAGACGATGAGCAGGGTGGCAGCGGCGCACCCCAGCGTGATCCAATGTCTCGGTATTTTATCCAGTATGATCAGCGCAAACATCAGCACAAAAATCACAACGGCAACGATTGCTTCCATAAATCACATGACCTCTTTTCCCATTTTGTGCCGCGCCCGCAGGGGGCGGTTTCAGCGTGTCCAATATAGCACAATTATTATAGGAGCGGTCATATAAAAAGTGTATTTTTTATGACATAAATTGAATATACAGCCAATCTATCGGGGGCATCCCCGCTAAATTTACGTTAACAACTGTCATTTTATCCGCATTTTTCGGCTTTCGCACGAAATTTTTCAACATCCTGTTAATTCTTCTTCCATTTCTTCGGCATTTTCCATAAATATTCTATGCCTATTTTGTCTATTAAGATATCTATTTTGTTATCGGTCCCCGCCGCCCCCGCCGGGCAGCAGCTCCCCCCCTTGAAATGCTTCCCCTGTTATAAGCAGGCGCCCCTTCAGCGGGTCTCCTCCCGCATCAGCCGGCCCTTCGGCGCCGTCAGCGCCCAGCTGTCCGCAATGAGCGGCAGCACCTCCTCATCGGTCATGCTCCCGTCCAGTATCACCGTGATCCAATGCTGCTTATTCATGTGGTAGCCCGGCCGCACCGCCGGGTAGGTGCGCCGCCAGTGCTCTCCCCACATCGGCTCCGCCTTCAGGTTCACCCATATGTTCCCCTCCCTCATACAGATGAAGGCAAAGGAACGGCGGTTTCCGTGGTGGCGCATCACCGTCCAGTTCGGGTCATTAAACGGATAGTCCTCATAGCAGCCGCCCAGCGCCAGGCATGCCGCCACTACCTCTTCTCTCGTCCGCACAAACGGCACCCCCTTTGTTTTCCGGCTTTATTATAGCCCGCCGCCCCCGCCAAGTCAATTTCCCACCCTGTGCGCCCCGCAGGGCAGACGGGCCGCAGGCCCGGCGGCTCCGCCGCCGAAACGGGCTTCGCCCGTTTGCCCGCCGCCGCTTTGCGGCGGCGGGCGGCCTGCGGCCCGCATCCCCCACCCCTCACCTGCGGGGGGCGCAAAACGGGGGCGGCCGCAGGCCGCCCCCCAAAAAAAGCTATTCTCTTGCCGTTACTTCAGCACCTCGGGGTACAGCCCCTCGGCCGTCAGCGCCGCCATGGCCGCCACCACCTTTTCGTGGTCCTCCCGGTAGGTCACGCCGTACCACTTGTTATGGACGGGTAGCACCGTCACCTCGGCACGGCCCTCCCGCAGCAGGGCGCCTATCACCTCCGGCAGCAGGTACTCGCTCTTTAAGGGGTCATGCATCGTGTCCAAAAACCGCACGAACCGCGGCGCAAATTCCTGCATCAGCTCCACCGGGCAGCCCCAGCAGTTCATCGAAACGGGGGTCTGCGGGGCATATTCCTTCGGCGGCTCGCAGTTCATATCGGCAATGCGCCCATCAGGCGTCCAGCCGATCTTCATCCGCTCGTCTATGTCGGTCAGCCTGCCGTTTTCATCCACCGTGCAAACGCCGCGCGCCACCGTCCCCTTCTCGGAAAGGGTGTTCACCAGGCGGTAGCCCGCCATGCACAGCTGATATTTCCCGTTTTGCTGCTGCGGCGTCGTCAAAAAGCGGTACAGCTCCTCAAAGGGCTCCGGCCCGTAGTAGTCGTCCGCATTGATGACCGCAAAGGGCTCCTTGAGCATCCCGGCGCAGCACAGCACCGCATGGGCGGTGCCCCACGGCTTCTGCCGCCCCTCGGGGATGGTATACCCCTTCGGCAGGTCGGTCATGCGCTGGTAGGCGTATTCTATTTTGGCTTCGCTGTGCCGCCGCCCGATGCGCTCCTCGAAGATCTCCCGGTTTTCCGGCTTGATGATGCAGATGACTCGGCCGAAGCCCGCCTTCATCGCATCGTGGATGGAATAATCGATGATAAGCTCCCCGTAGGGGCCTACCGGTTCGGCCTGCTTCAGCCCACCGTAGCGGCTGCCCAGTCCCGCCGCCATGATAACAAGTGCCGGTCTCTGCATAGTCTGTCTCTCCTTTTCCCGGATGATCTATACCGCCTGCCGTGGGCCGATCCGCCCCGCAGGGTACCCGCCCGGCCCTCCGGGCCGGGCGGGTCGGGCGGCCTGCGGCCGCCCCGGGCGCCGCCCCCGGCGGCGCCGCCCTGCGGGGCGTCCCGGACCCCCTTGCAGGCTGCTGCTGTTATTATAGCAAATTCTCCCCCCAAATGCCACATTATTTTGTCCTCCGCCTAATATATATGCCAAAAAAGGGGGGCTTGCCATGCGGGATACAATCTGGGTGCCGGTCGTCGCCGTCCTCGGGCCGCTGGTCGGCTCCGCCATCGGGGTGCTGCTTCCCAGCCGGGAAAGCCTCCTGCGGCGGCTGCTGGCCTTCGCCGCCGGTACCATGCTCACCCTCTCCTTCCTGGAGCTCCTCCCGGAAAGCCTTGCCGCCTGCTCCCCACCCGCCTGTGCCGCCGGACTGGCCGTAGGGGTCTTCGGCGTGCTGGCGCTGCACCGCCTCCTGCCCGCCGCCCCAAACGCCCCCTCTGCCCCCCGCCGTACCGCCCTCCTCATGGTCGCCGCCATTATGCTGCACAACCTCCCGGAGGGCATCGCCATGGCTGCAGGCGGGCAAAGCCGCACCATGCTGCTCATCGCCGTCGCCATCGCCACCCACGATATCCCCGAGGGCATCTGCACCGCCGCACCCTACCTGTACGCCACCCACCGCCGCGGCCGGGCCTTCTGGCTCTCCCTTTCCACCTGTCTGCCCACCCTGCTGGGCTACGGGCTGGGGCGCCTGCTGTGGCGGGGCCTCCCGCCCTTTACCATGGGCATGGTCACCGCCTGCATCGCCGGACTGATGATCACCATCAGCTGCGAGGAGCTCATCCCCGCCGAAGCCGGCGGCAGCGACCGACTCTCCGCCATGCCCGCCCTTATGGCCGGCGTGATACTGGTACTGGTGCTGCGCCAGCTGCTGGGTTGACCCTTCAGCCCCCTGCAATCCACAGGAACCGGGCCACAGGCCGCCCGCCCTCCGGGCGGGCAAACGGGCTTCGCCCGTTTCGGCGGCTCCGCCGCCGGGCCTGCGGCCCTCCCCCTCCCCAATACCTCCCCCCGATACTTCCCCCCACAGCAAAAAACTCCCCGGAGAGCACCACGCCCCCCGGGGAATTCTGTTATCCGATCACTCGTCGTAAACATCCTGCGGAATGTCCTCCACCAGCACCTTCATGATGCCGCCGCAGACCATCCCCTCGCTTTCCGCCACATCGCCGGTCATGTCAATATCGATCACCTTATAGGTATTCGTCCCGATGATATCCAAAGCATCCCGCAGGATCGCCGCCTCGCTGCACCCGCCGCCGATGCTCCCTACAATGCGCCCGTCGGGGTAAACATACATCATGGCGCCCATGCCGCGCGGGGTCGAGCCCTTGGTCTCGATGACGGTGACCAGCGCCACCGGCTCCTCCACCTTCATCAGCGACTCCGCCACCGTCAGATCCATATCGGAGGTATTGATGGCACGGTTGGCGCCGCCGTGCAGCCGCTTATATTCGATGACCTGCGAAAGGATGGAAATGGCGATCTCGGCCGGGGAAACCGCACCGATGGCAAGGCCGATGGGGGTGCAGATCCGTCCCAGACGCTCCTCGTCCAGCCCCTCCTCGCGCAGCATATCCAAAAGGCCGCGTACCCGCCGCCGGGAGCCGATCATGCCCAGGTAGGCGGGCTCTCTCTGCCGGAACAGCGCCCGCAGGCAGTCGGCGTCAAAGCGGTGACCGCGGGTGATGACCACCACAAAATCGTAGGCGGTGATCCGCAGCTTTTCAATAGCGTCTTGGAAGCTGTCGCAGATGACCTCCTTTGCCAGCGGGAAGCGGGCTTCATTGGCAAACTCCATGCGGTCGTCCACCACCGTCACGGCAAAATCGCACTTGGCGGCGAATTCGCACAGGGGCTGGGCAATATGCCCGCCGCCCAGTATGATCAGGCGCTCCCACGGGGTCAGCGAGTCAATAAAGCAGTTGGCCATTTCCCCGTTATCAAAGCCGTAAACGGGGGAAAGGCTGCCGTCCGGCTGTTTCTGGCAGCTGCACACGGTGCGGGAAAGGCTGGTCAGCTCTCCCTGCTGCCCCTTAAAACAGGTTTTCACGCTGACGGGGCGGCCGTTATGCACCTCCATCAACGCATAATAATAAGCATCGCGAAAAGACATGGCAGATCTGCCTCCTTATTTTGTAGATAAAATACCGCATTTATGATAGCATTTCCGGGGTCCCGTGTCAATCGGCGGGGCGTTGCCGCAGGGCGCCGGTTGTGGTATAATATTGCTGACCGCAGCCCCCCGTCGGTGGCCCGGCCGCCCGCAGGGCCGGTGCCGTTCCGGCACCGCGGCGGCTCCGCCGCCGGACCCGTCCTGCCGGACGGGCCGCCCTGCGGGCGGCCTGCCCCTTCCCCATTCCTATACTTCCCGTATAATCCATCTCATACTATTACTTTCCGTTTAGGAGGCCCCTATGCCGCAATTACCCGCCGCCCTGCCGGGGCAGCTTTTACAGTGGTACGACCAAAACCGCCGCATCCTGCCGTGGCGGGAAAATCCCAGCCCCTACCGCACCTGGATCTCGGAGGTCATGCTCCAGCAGACCCGCGTGGAGGCGGGCATCGCCTACTTCGAGCGCTTTACCGCCGCCCTGCCGGATATCCCCTCCCTTGCCGCCGTGGAGGAGCAGCAGCTCCTCAAGCTGTGGGAGGGACTGGGCTATTACAGCCGCGCACGGAACCTCAAAAAAGCCGCCACCCTGCTGATGGAGCAGCATAACGGGGTGCTCCCCGCCGATTTTGCGGCATTGTGCCGGCTCCCCGGTCTGGGCGAATACTCCGCCGGGGCCATCGCCTCCATCGCCTTTGACCTGCGGGTGCCCGCCGTGGATGGCAACGTGCTGCGGGTGGCCGCCCGCCTCATGAACGACGCCCGCAACATCGAGGACGCCGCCGTAAAAAAGGAATTCCGCCAAACCGTCTGGGAGGTGCTGCCGCAGCACCGTGTCGGGGACTTTAACCAGTCGCTGATGGAATTGGGGGCGCTCATCTGCCTGCCCAACGGCCGCCCCCTGTGCGAGCGCTGCCCGGTGCAGAACCTATGTATGGCCTACGCCGCCGGGACGCAGCTTTCGCTGCCCACCCGCCAAAAAAAGCCCCGCCGCCGCAAGGAGCAGAAAACCGTTCTGCTGCTGTGCCGCCCCGGGGAGGTTCAAATCACCCAGCGCCCGGCCGACGGCCTGCTGGCCTCCCTTTGGGAATTTCCCACGCTGCCCGGCCTGCACAGCCCCGGCCAGGTCGCCGAGCTGCTTTCCCTCCCCCTCTCCGCCGTGACCCCGCTGGGGCCCGCCACCCACATCTTCACCCACATCGAATGGCAGATGGAGGGCTACCGGGTCACCCTGCCCGCCGATGCCCCGCTTTGGGGCGGCTGCATTTCCGTCCCCACCGCGGCGCTGTTCGCCAGCTATCCCATCCCCTCGGCCTACGCCGCCTACCTAAAAACCCTGCGCTGATCCCGCACCGCCCCCCGCAAGCCCCTGCAAGCCGCACACTATTGCGCCCGCAGGCGCCGCCTGCGGCAGCTTCACCGGGCTTCGCCCGGTGGCTCCGGCTGCGCCGGAGCGCCTGCGGGCGCCCTCCCCCTGCACACACCCCCTGCGCACACCCCCACTATCCACCCCACCAAGGAGACCCCTATGGAAAAACTCACCTGCCCCTACTCCCGGCGCTGCGGCGGCTGCCAGCTGCTCCACCTCACCTACCGGGAGGAGCTGGCCCATAAGCAGGCCATCGCCCAAAAATACCTCTCCCGCTTCGGCCGGGTGCAGCCCATTCTGGGCGCCGCCCAGCCCTGCTACTACCGCAATAAGGTGGAGGCCGCCTTCGGCACCGACCGTTCCCGCCGTGTCATCGCCGGGACCTACGAGCCGCACAGTCACCGCATCGTCAATATCGAGCGCTGCCTGAACGAAAACCAAACCGCCGCCGCCATCATCGCCACCATCAAAACACTGCTGCCCTCCTTCCGCCTCTCCCCCTACGATGAGGACGCCCGCACCGGCTTTCTGCGTCATGTGCTGGTGCGCTGCGGCGTCCGCACCGGGGAGGTCATGGTGGTGCTGGTCACCGCCACGCCGCAGTTCCCCTCCCGCCAGAATTTCATCCGGGCACTGCTCTCCGCCCACCCGGAGATCACCACCATCGTGCAAAATGTAAACAGCCGCCGCACCAGCGTCCTGCTGGGCGACCGGGAACAGACCCTCTACGGCCCCGGCTTCATCCGGGATACCCTCTGCGGCATGACCTTCCGCATCTCGCCCCGGTCCTTTTATCAAATCAACCCCGCCCAAACCGAGGTCCTGTACCGCCGCGCCATCGAAGCCGCCGGGCTGACCGGCCGGGAAAAGGTGCTGGACGCCTATTGCGGCATCGGCACCATCGGCATGATCGCCGCCGCCCATGCCGGCGAGGTCATCGGGGTCGAGCAAAACCCCGCCGCCGTCCGGGATGCCATCCGCAACGCCAAGGAAAACGGGGTCAAAAATATCCGGTTCGTCGCCGCCGATGCCACCGCATGGATGCAGGCCGCCGCCGAAGAAAACCTCCCCGTTGACGTCCTGTTCATGGACCCGCCCCGCAGCGGCAGCACCCCGCAGTTCCTCTCCGCCGCAGTAAAAATGTCCCCTAAACGCATCGTCTACATCAGCTGCTGCCCCGAAACGCAGGCGCGCGACCTCCCCCTGCTGCAAAAGGGCGGCTACCGCATCACCCTCCTCCAGCCGGTGGACATGTTCCCCCACACCGACCACATCGAAACCATCGCCGCCCTGGAACGGCCGCAAAAGTAAAACTGTATCGGCTCCCTCGACCGGGTTTCGCCTTCCGGCAGATGGACATGACACAGTTTCTGCTCGCCTAGCGGCGGCGCAAGTCTTTTAGTTATCATAATCTGTACGGCTGCCGCCGGGGCGTTACTTTTCTGTGAAGAAAAGTAACCAAAAGTCATTCAGGGCTGCGCCCTAAAAACCCGACGCACCGGAACGCCCGCCCGGAACGGCTGCGCCGTCCCGGAGCGTGGGCTAAACGGTGCTTATAAGGTGCCGCAGGCGCATCTGCCCCCTCCCAACCTCCCCCGCTTCGGGGGGAGGGGAACGCCCTCCCTTTCTGTGCAAACCGCCAGCCCCGCTAACCATAACCATGGGCCAGCGGCTTGCGGCTTTTGCAAGCCCTAACACCCCGAGAGTTAGACTATTCCCCTGATTTCGCCCGCCCATCCGAGCCCCTTTCCCGCCATCGGGAAAGGGGGTGGGGGGAAAGGGCAAATGCGCTGCGGCTACCTTGGGAGCGATTCTGTGCGCAGTACGGATTGATTTTGGACTGCCGTCAAAAATCAATCCGTATCCAGCACAGCCAGCGACAGGGGTCTTGGGGCAGCGCCCCAAGCGTGTTTTGGTTCCTTTTACACGAGTAAAAGGAACGCCCCGGCGGCGAGCCGTACAGGCCGTCACCCATTTGGTGACATATCCCCGCCGACAGGCGCCTGCAAACCAGCCCCCGCCGGGTAGGCGTACTTACTCAAACCTTGTAAAAGGCTTTCCCCACCGGAGGTGATAGAAGGCTTTTTCATGAACGCCCCGGCGGCGAGCCGTACAGGCCGTTACCCATTTGGTGACTTATCCCCGCCGCAGGCGAGCACAAAATTTAACCTTAACCCCGCCGTTAGGCGATTACAACCCACCCCCACGAACCGAGGAAAGGAGGAATTTCCATGTTACCCGACCAATTTTTGCAGGAGCTGAAATACCGCAGCGATATCGAGCAGGTCATCGGCAGCTATGTCAACCTGCGGCGGCGGGGCCGCACCCTTTCGGGGCTGTGCCCCTTCCACAGCGAAAAATCCCCCTCCTTTACCGTCTACCCGGATAACCAGTCCTTCTACTGCTTCGGCTGTCAGGCGGGCGGCGATGTCATCAATTTCATCCGCCGCATCGAAAATTTGGACTACATGGAGGCTGTCCGTTTTCTGGCCCAGCGGGCCGGGATGCAGGTGCCGGAAAACGCCGGGGACAGCCGCACCGCCCAGCTGCGAAAGCGCATTTTAGAGCTGAACCGGGACGCCGCCCGGTACTTCCACCGCAACCTGATGAGCGAAGCGGGCCGACCCGGCCGAGCCTATCTCATCGGGCGGGGGCTGACCAAATCGACCATCACCCGGTTCGGCATCGGCTATGCCGGCGAGGGCTGGGACGGCCTGACGACTGCCATGCGGCAGATGGGCTACACCAGGGAGGAGCTGGTGGCGGCGCATCTGGCGAATGAGAACCAGAAGGGCGGCATTTACGATGTTTTCCGCAACCGCGCCATCTTTCCCATCATCGACCTGCGGGGCAATGTCATTGCCTTCGGCGGCCGCAACCTGGGGGAGCAAGGGCCGAAATACCTCAACAGCAGCGATACCCTCGTGTTCAAAAAAAGCCGCAATCTGTTCGCCCTTAATTTCGCCAAAAACAGCGACCGCAGCGAGCTGATCCTCTGCGAAGGGTATATGGACGTCGTTTCGATGCATCAGGCGGGCTTCACCAATGCGGTGGCCACCCTGGGCACCGCCCTCACCGAGGAGCAGAGCCGCCTCATCGCCCAGTACACCGGCGAGGTGGTGCTTTCCTACGATAGCGACGGCCCCGGCCAGAAGGCCACCCGCCGGGCGACCGACCTGCTGGAGGCGGCAGGGGTCAAGATCCGGGTGCTTTCCATCCCGGACGCCAAGGACCCCGATGAATACATCAAAAAATTCGGGGCGGAACGGTTTGCCCTGCTCATCGAGGGGAGCAGCTCCGCCACCGACTTTGCGATCAATAACCTGCGGCGGGAAAATGACCTCACCACCGCCGAGGGCAAGGTTTCGTTCCTCAAGCAGTTTGCGGTGCTGATGGCCGACCTGCCCAGCCCCATCGAACGGGAGGTCTACCTCTCGAAAATCTGCCGGGAGCTGGAGGTGGATAAGGCCGCCATCGCCGGGCAGATCGAACGGGAGCAGAAAAAGCGCAGCTACCGCAACCGCAAGCGGGAGGAACGGGAGCTCATCGCACCGCCCGCCAAGGGCCGCACCGAGGCCGACCGGGCGGACGAGCTGCTGCAGCGGCAGCTCCCGCGGGAGATGAAGGCCGCCGAACGGCTGCTGCGTTACCTGCTGCGCCACCCCGACCGGGCCGAATGGCTGCGGGACCGGCTGCCGGAAAATTACCTGCCCGGTGAAAATGACCGGGCGCTGTACCGCATTTTGCTGCAGCGGGGGCTTTCCGGGCAGGAGCTGACGCTGGCGGCACTGGGGGAGACCCTGCCGCCGCAGGCGGTGGACCGGGTTACCCGGTGGATGCTGCCGGGGGCGCCGGCGGTGACCGATGAGGAAGCCGAGGACTGCCTCAACTGCCTGCAAAGCCACGCGGCGCAGATGAGCCGTGAGGAGCTGGGACAGCTTTCCGGCGAGGCGCTGCGGCAGTACATAGAAAACCTGAACCGGGCGAAAAACCGCCGGGGAGAATAAAACCGCCGTAAACGGCACAGAACAAGAAAACGGCCGGGGAGCATCATTCCCTGCCGGGAAGGGCAAAAACGCCGCAGACCGCAGATTTGCGGGGCCGGCGGCAAGGGACAAGCACGCCGGGGAAGACGGCCCGCAGGGCAGCCCGCCTGCGGCGGGCTCCGCAGCGAAGCTGCGGGTTTCCTCCTGCGGAGGAAACGCTCTGCGGGCCGGCCCGGCACCCTGCACGGGCCAAAGGATAGAAACAAGGGGCAGCGGCCCCATCAAGGAGGAGCAACGATGGCGACACAGGACAAAAAACAGGTACTCAAGGAGCTGCTGGAAAGCGGCAAGCAGAAGGGACGTCTGACCACCAAGGAGATCAGCGACGCGCTGGAGGAGCTGGACTACGATGTGGAGCAGGTGGACAAGCTATACGATACCTTCGAGGCGTATAACATCGAGATCGTGGAGGATGACGGCGGCGAAAGCATCGCTCCGGCCAGCAATGAGGAGCTGGAAAGCGTGCTGGGCGCCGACGGCATCAGCATCGATGACCCGGTAAAGGTGTACCTCAAGGAGATCGGGCGGGTGCCGCTGCTTTCCGCCGAGGAGGAGGTCGAGCTGGCCATCCGCATGTCACAGGGGGATGTGGCCGCCAAAAAGCGCCTTTCCGAAGCCAACCTGCGTCTGGTGGTGTCCATCGCCAAGCGGTATGTGGGCCGCGGGATGCAGTTCCTCGACCTCATCCAGGAGGGCAACCTGGGTCTCATCAAGGCGGTGGAAAAATTCGACCACACCAAGGGCTTCAAGTTCTCTACCTACGCCACCTGGTGGATCCGGCAGGCCATCACCCGTGCCATCGCCGACCAGGCCCGTACCATCCGCATCCCGGTGCACATGGTGGAAACCATCAACAAGGTGAAAAAGGTGAACAGTCAGCTGCTGCATGAAAACGGCCACGAGCCGACCAATGAGCAGATCGCCGAAAAGCTGGAGATGCCGGTGGAAAAGGTGCGGGAGATCATGCGCGTGGCGCAGGAGCCGGTCTCCCTCGAAACCCCCATCGGCGAGGAGGAGGACAGCCACCTCGGGGACTTCATCCCCGATGAGGACGCCCCCGCCCCCAGCGATGTGGCCAGCCACACCATGCTGAAGGAGCAGCTGGCCGAGGTGCTGGCGACGCTGACCCCCCGTGAGGAAAAGGTGCTGCGCCTGCGCTTCGGGCTGGAGGACGGCCGCAGCCGCACCCTGGAGGAGGTCGGCAAGGAGTTCAATGTGACCCGTGAGCGCATCCGCCAGATCGAGGCCAAGGCCCTGCGGAAGCTGCGCCATCCCAGCCGCAGCAAAAAGCTTAAGGATTTCCTGGAGTAAGGAGGGAAGATCGGTGCATATTACACTGGAATCCGATTATGCCGTGCGGATCGTTTACTGCCTGGCGCAGAACGGCGGGCGGCTGGATGCGGCATCGATAGCGGAGCAGACCGGCGTAACGCTGCGGTTTTCGCTTAAAATATTGCGCAAGCTGGTGGCAGGGGAGCTGGTGAAAAGCTACAAGGGTGCGGGCGGCGGCTACGAGCTGGCCCGTGACCCCCACGAGATCTCGCTGTACGAGGTGATAGAGCAGGTGGAGGGCCCCTACGCCATCAGCCGCTGCCTGAATGAGGAGGGCTACGACTGCAACCGCAACCGGCAGGCCTGCATGGAATGCAAATTTGTCCGCATCTATGCGGATATCTCCGAAATGGTGCGAAAACGGCTGGAGGGCATCAGCTTCGGCGACGTGCTGGAGCAGCCGTAAAACATACGAAAAAAAGGACCCCCGCGGGGGTCCTTTTTTGCTGCCGCCCGCCCCGCAAAAGGGGAGAGCACCGGCCGCAGGCCGCCCCGGCTTCGCCGGGGCCGGCGGGCTCCGCCCGCCGAAACCGCCCTCCGGGCGGTTTGGCCTGCGGCCCCTGCGCACCCCCCCGCAAGATTTCACTATCCCGCACCCCCGCAAGTACTCGATTTGCCCCCATCTCCGCCCCATTTCCTCCTTGCAATCGCCGCAGCGGCGTGGTAAAATGTCCGTAGAACAGATACAACTGTACGCACGGAGGAAATTCTATGGTCAATTTACAGCACCCCACCCAACGGGAGGGCTCCCGGCTGCTGCTGGTGGATAGCTCCGTCCTGCCCGAGGTCTTTCTGCGGGTCGTGGAGGCCAAGCGGATGCTGGCAGTCGGCCAGGTGCGCAGCCTGTCGGAGGCCGCCAAAGCCGCCGGCATCTCCCGCAGCGCCCTCTATAAATACAAGGACTGCGTCTTTGTCCACAATGAGGCGCTGGATGACCAGGTCATCACCCTTTCCGCCCGCCTGGAGGACCGCCCCGGCGTGCTTTCCGGCCTGCTCAACAGCCTTTCGGAGCAGCAGGGCAACATCCTCACCGTCAACCAGAACATCCCCGTAGACGGCGTGGCGGCGGTATCGGTTTCGGCCCGCCTGCCTCTCCCCATGGACCTCGAGCAGCTGCGGCAAAACCTGTTATCCCTGCCCGGCGTCACCCAGGTGGATATCCTCTCCACCCGGTAACAGCAGTAACCACCATCCCTGCATGGCTTGCCCCATGCGGGGATTTTTTTCTTCTCCGCCACCCCCTGCCCGCCGCAGCATACGGCCGCAGGCCGTTCCGGCTTCGCCGGAACCGGCGGGCTCCGCCCGCCGAAATCGTCCTCCGGACGATTTGGCCTGCGGCCTGCCCTCACCTCCCACACTCCTCCAAAATCCGCCCCGATCCCCCTACCCGCCGCCGTCCTTCAGGTAGCCGCCCTGCCGCAAATGCAGCAGCAGCGTCGTCCCCAGCGGCGCCAGCAAAAGCCCCCAAAACCCGAACAGCTTCCCGCCGGCATACATGGCCGTCAGCGTCGCCAGCGGGTGCAGCCCGATCCGTCCGCCCACGATCCGCGGCTCCAGCCACATCCGCACCACCGTCACCACCGCATACAGCAGCAAAAGCCCCGCCCCCAGCGCCGCCTGCTGGGAGATCAGCAGATGGTAAAGCCCCCACGGGATCAAAAACAACCCGCTGCCGATCAGCGGCAGAATATCCAAAACGGCAATGGCAAAGGCAATGGCCGCAAAATACGGCACCCGCAGCAGCCACAGCCCCAGCGCAATCTCCCCAAAGGTGATGAGCATGATGCACAGGTAGGCCAGCAGCACCTTTTGCACCGCCCCCAGCAGGTACCGCTTTGTCTCCACGATGGGCCGCAGCAGCCGGCCGGGCAGCGACCGCACCACAAACCCGGTGATCCCGGCGTAATCCTGCAAAAAGAAGATGGTGGAAAGCACCGTAAAGGTGCAGGCCAGCAGAATGGAGGGCAGCCGTGCCGCCATCCCGCCCAGCCACCCCACCACCCGCCGGGATAGTGTGGTAACGGCATTCTGCAGCAGCCCCTCCAGCGAAGCGCCCCAACCGGCTGCTGCCCGCCCCTGCAAATTCTGCAGCTTTTCCTGCATATTTTCCATCATCGGCAGCAGCGTCTGCCGGTAAAATGCCGGGAGCTGCGGCAGCAGGGCGCTGCTTTGCCGCGCCACCACCCCGCCGATGCCCCATAGCAGCAGTCCCAGCACCGTCAGTGCCGCCACCGCCACCACGACGGCACAGGGCCGGTACCGGCACCCCAGCCGGCGGCACAGTCCCGCAGCGGCCGGGTGCAGGGCAGCGGCCAGCATTGCGCCCAGCAGCAGCGGCAAAAAGCAGGGCAGGGCATACCGCAGCCCCAGATACCCCAGCCCCAGCACCACGCCCCAAAAGGCAACATTCTGCAAAAATTCCCGCTTCCCGCCGGACATGGCGCCCCCTCCTTTTCCGCAATGGTTTCACAGTACAGTCTACCCGTTCCCCGGCCGGGATAGTCCTGCCGAAGGGAAGAAATTGCGGTAGGGCAGGGGACTGCAGACTGCCTTTTCCCCATTCGCGTATCCACCCGCCGATCCTTTTGCAGACTCATCCGTTTTTCGGTGGTGTCGAGGGGTTTCTGCAAGCCGCAGGGAACCGGGGCGCAGCCCCGCCGCCCTGCGGGCGGCGAAAGCAGGCTCCGCCTGCTTTGCCCCGGCTTCGCCGGGGCGGGCTGCGCCCCGCACCACCCCCGCCATCCCGCAAAAGCCGCCGGCTTATTATGGATATCATGGATGCCACCCCGCACCCCCGCAGGGATTCCGCCATCGCCGGTTCGGGCCGCAGGCCGCCCGCCGCCCCGGCGGCGGGCAAGCGGGCGAAGCCCGCTTCGGCGGCTGCGCCGCCGGGCCTGCGGCCCGCCCACCCTCTGCCACCCCACCCCGGGGACAGGGATAAGCCCCCCGGCATAGGGTAGAGTGCAGAGCCGCCCTCTGCACCATCTTGAACGGAAAGGGGCGCCCCCATGTATCTCCTTGTCTATAAATTCGGCGGTTCCTCGGTCGCGGACGCCGCCGGGCTGCGCCGTGCCGCCGGGCAGCTGGCCGCCGCCGCTGCAAAAGGCTATCGCCTCATCGCCGTGGTCTCGGCGCAGGGCAAAACCACCGACCGCCTGCTGCAAACCGCCACCGCATTGACCCCGCACCCCTCCTGCCGGGAAACCGACCAGCTGCTGGCCACCGGGGAGCAGGCCTCGGCCGCCCTGCTGGCTATGACCCTGCAGGAAACGGGACTTCCCGCCATCTCTCTCACCGGCTGGCAGGCCGGCATCCACACCGACGGCAACCATGCCGCCGCCGAAATCACTGCCATCCACCGCCGCCGCATCCTGCGGGAACTGGAAGCCGGAAGGATCGTCGTTACCGCAGGCTTTCAGGGGGTCACCCGCCGCGGGGATATCACTACATTGGGGCGGGGCGGCAGTGATACCACCGCCGTGGCGCTGGCCGCCGCCTTTGATGCCTGCGGCTGTCGCATCTGCACCGACGTGGACGGGGTGTATGACCACGATCCCCGCCTTCCCCCCGAAAGTCGCCGCTATGACCGAATCGGCTATGATGAAATGCTGGAAATGGCGGAGCAGGGCGCCAGGGTGCTGCATCCCCGCAGCGTCGGTTTGGCGCAAAAATACCGGGTGCCGCTTACCGTCCTGCGCACCGGCGCCGAGACCCCCTGCACGGTGGTCGGCCGCCCGGAACGCCGCCACCACTCCCTCGCCGCCGATACTGTTTTCCTGTTTCGGTAGCTTTAGCGCAGGCGGATGGGGCCGCAGGCCGCCCCGGCTCCGCCGGGGCCGGCGGGCTTCGCCCGCCGAAACCGTCCTCCGGACGGTTTGGCCTGCGGCCCTGACCTGCCCCCGCGCCCTCCTGCCCACCCCTTACCCCTGTCTTCCCTCCC
>OMAE01000078.1_pt1 | contig 30613 bp, 33 predicted proteins | sample 1673701 | NCBI WGS metagenome assembly OMAE01 (sample SAMEA103958123, study PRJEB25191) | human gut metagenome | reverse complement strand
AGCACCAATCCTCACACCGGGCCGCCAAAAACCCGGTAAAAAAACAGGTGGCAAAATCCACAAAAAGTAAGATTAAACTTTGGAAGGGGTCCCCCGAAAAACCCCGCCGGTTTATAGTTTTTCCATAATAGAAACGCTATAAATCGCCGAAATTCAATAGGATATTAGGCATATCGAAAGTAAATCGTTGTATTCTCTCCATAAAGCCCCCACAGGGTTTGAATGTCCCCGCAGCTTGTGCTACAATAACAAGGAACCAAAGAACCAAAGGACGGGGGCGGGCAAAAAATGATTCTTTCCACGCTGTGCTACATCGAAAAGGACGGCTGCTGGCTGATGCTGCACCGGGTCAAAAAGAAAAACGACCTCAATCACGATAAATGGATCGGGGTCGGCGGCAAATTCGAGGAGGGCGAAAGCCCCGAGGACTGCCTGCTGCGGGAGGTCGGGGAGGAAACGGGTCTTACCCTCACCGACTACCGGTTCCGGGGGCTGGTCACCTTTGTCTCGGATGAGGCCCCCACCGAATATATGCACCTATTCACCGCCACGGGCTTCACCGGCACCCTGTGGGACTGCGACGAGGGCACACTGGAATGGGTGCCCATCCCGCAGGTGGAAACGCTGCCGCTGTGGCAAGGGGATAAGCTGTTTTTGCGGCTGTTGCAAACCGAAAAGGACTTTTTCTCCCTCAAGCTGCGGTATGTGGGGGATCAATTGGTGCAGGCGGTGCGGGACGGCCGCCCACTGCCGATAGAGGAGGATTGACATGAAGCTGCTGGTAAGCGCCTGTTTGCTGGGCTTCCCCTGCCGCTATGACGGCCGGGCCAAGCCGCACGAGGGGGTGTTATCCCTGCTGGAAACCCACACCCTCATCCCGTTCTGCCCGGAAATCTACGGGGGACTGGCAACCCCACGCCCGGCGGCGGAACGGCAGGGCGACCGTGTCATGACCGAAGCGGGTCTTGACGTAACGGAACAGTACCGCCGCGGTGCCGGGGAAGCGCTGCGCCTGTGCCGCCTATACGGCTGTAATGCCGCCCTGCTCAAGGAGCGCAGCCCCAGCTGCGGCCACGGGGTGATCCACAACGGCCGCTTTGACGGCGGCCTGCTGCCGGGGGACGGCGTAACAGCCGAGCTGCTGCTGCAAAACGGCATCACCGTCTACGGCGAAAGCGCATGGCACTCCCTCCTGCAGGATAAGAATAACTGAATTAAACCGGGTCTGTACCATGCACAGACCCGGCTTTTTTTCATCTTTCCAGTCTCCAAAAAGGGCAGGGCACCGGCGGGCCGGCCCCCGGCCTCCGGCCGGGGATGCCGCGCGCCCCCTGCGGGGGCGCGCGGCTGGGCGCCTGCGGCGCCCGCCGGCCCGCCGGCGCTGCACCACCCGCAGCCTCATCTCCTCAATAAAAACAGAGCAGGGCAGGGGAGGGGGGTCACCACTCCAGCAGCTGCCGCAAAGCGTGCGCCACACCGTCCTCCTCGTTGGTCAGCGTCACCCGGTCGGCAGCCTGCTGCACGGCAGCATCGGCGTTGCCCATCGCCACCCCTATCCCGGCAGCCTCCAGCATCCCGATATCATTATCGGCATCCCCAAAGGCCACCGCCTGCACCATAGGGACCTGCAGCGTTCGGCACAGCGCCGCCAACGCCGCCCCTTTGCTGCCCTCCCGGTCGGTCAGCTCCAGATTGCAGGGCATGGTGCTGACGGCCCGTACCCGGTCGCCGTAACGCTCGGCCAGCCACGCCTTGACCTCCGCTTTCTGCTCCGGCGTCAGGCAGGGCAGATTGATCTTCTCCAAATGGCTCCCGGGGCGTTTTGCCCGTTCCGCCAGGCTCTCCACAATGCTCTCCCCGTCCGAAAACAGCGCTTTCAGGTGAAAAACCGGCAGATGGAACACATCCCGCATTTCCCAGTGGGTGCGGGAGATATACATTTTCTGGTCGGCATAAAGCTGAATGGCAAACCCGCCCATTTCGGTCAAATGCGCCAAAATCTCCAGCGTAACATCGACCGGCAGCGGCGCCGCCCGCAAAACATTCCCCTCCCGGTCGGTGGTCAAGCTGCCGTTGCAGGTGATGAAATACCGTAAAAAGGGCAGCTCCAGTACCTGCGGCGCTATCGCAGCGATGCTCCGCCCCGTCGCTATCACCACCTCGATGCCCTCGTCAGCGGCACGGGTCAGCGCCTCCCGGTTCTTCGGGGAAAGGGTAATATGATCCTGCCGCAGCAGGGTGCCGTCCAGGTCCACGGCGATCAGTTTGATTTTCCGGTTTGCCATAGCGGCTCCTTTCCGGGTTGTATTTGCGGGGATGAATAACTTGTATCGGTGCCCCGCCGCACCGGCCGTCCTCTCGGTTTTGCATTGGCGCCGTACCCCCCTGCAAACCGCAGGCATCGGGCGCAGCCCAACCGCCCTCCGGGCGGTTTCAGCGGCCTGCGGCCGCTTCGGCGGCGCTGCCGCGCCGCCGGGGCTGCGTCCGCAGCGCCAAACCTCACCGTTCCGCCCGCCTTACTTCCGCCTTTTCGGCTTGCGGTACCGCTCGGTGATCTCCTCCACCGTGGTGGGCTTCACCGTCAGCAGCTCCTCCACAAAGGGTGCCAGCACCGGCGCCCAGTCGATGCCCTTCCCCTCCAGCAGCCCGGCCATATCACCGGGCAGCGGCGCGGTAAGGCACAGCTGCTCCCCGGTGATGGGATGGGTAAAAGCCACCCCCGCACAGTGCAGCGCCTGCCGGGAAAATTCCTCCATCGGCCCGCCGTACAGCTCATCGCCCAGCAGCGGCCAGCCCTTCTCCGCCATGTGTACCCGTATCTGGTGGGTGCGCCCGGTGTGCAGGATGAACCCCACCAAAGCACAGCTGCGGTCCGGGGCGGCGGCCAGGACCCGGTATTCGGTCACGGCACGCTCCCCCTCCGGGGAAACAATGCGTTTCATCTCCAGCGGAACCTCCCGCTCCAGCGGCAGGTCTATCAGCCCCTCGGCGGGCTGCGGGATGCCCTTCACCACCGCCACATACCGCTTGGTCACGGCCTTCCACAGCTTGCCCGCGGCGATTTGGTGGCGAGCCACTACCACAGCGCCGGTGGTGTCCTTGTCGATGCGGTTCACCGCCCGGAAGGTGCCGGCGGCCCCCTCCTTTTCGCACAGGGTGGCATAAACGCTTGCCAGCGTCCCGAAAATGTGTCCCCCCGATTGATGCACCGGCATCCCGGCGGGCTTGTTAAAAACAGCAACATCCCGATCCCAGTACAGCCGCGGCACATCGATTTCACAGGGCGGCAGCTTTCTTACCTGCTCCGGCAGGTTGATCTCCAGAAGATCCCCCTCCCGCAGCAGGTCAACGGTGCGGGCGTGCTGCCCGTTTCGCAGTATGCCCTCCGGCAGATGCTTGAGGGAGATAACGACCTTGCGGCTGATGCCCTGCTTGAACCGCAGAAAATGCTGGATCTCGTCCCCCGCGTCCTCGGCAGTAATGGTATAGCGAAAGGTGGTCATGGCTTCTCCTCCTCAATCATTTTGTCCGCCCGCAGGCATCGGCCGCCCCGTGCCGCCTCCGGCGGCTTGCCGGGAGCCCCCTGCGGGGGCTCCCGCCCGGCGCTCCGCGCCGCCGGGGCGGCCCTCACTCTCGGCAGCCCCGCCATATCCGGCAGCCCGCCCCTTGCAACGGCCCGCAGGGCGCTCCGGCTCTGCCGGAGCCTGCGCTCTCCGCGCGCAGCGCCCGCCCTCCGGGCGGGCGGCCCTGCGGGCCTCTCTGCTCCTCGCAGCAACCCCGTACAGCACCCCCGCCCCGCCGCAAACTTGCAGCCCTCTTACAAAGCCCTGCAAACCGCAGCCACCGGGCGCCGCCCAACCGCCATCCGGGCGGTTGGGCGGCCTGCGGCCGCTTCGGCTGCGCCCCTTGCAAAAGCGCCCGACCGGGCATCCTGCCCCGCCGTCTCTCCCGGGCAGCCCGCCTCGCCTGTTCCACAATACCGAATTGTACCACAAACCCGCCGCAAAAGAAAGACCCCGGCCGCCGCCGGGGTCAAAAACCCGTTTTCACGCCACGCCGAGGTACTCCTCCAGCGTCAGCCCGTTCTGCATAATGTAGGTCGCGATCTCCACCCCCACATACCGGAAGTGCCACGGCTCAAATATGATGCCGGTCACATCCTGCTTGTCCTTGGGGTACCGCAGGATAAACCCGTACTCGGCGCAGTGCGCCTTCATCCAGGCCGCCTCGGCGTCGTACTCAAAGGACTCCTCGATCTGGCTGTGATGGTTGTAGTAGTCCCCGGAAAGGATATCCACCGCCAGTCCGGTGTTGTGCTCACTCGTTCCGGGAGGCGCCACGCGGGTGGCCGCCACCTGCTCCGCCTTTTCCCGGCTGTACCCGTTATACTTCATCTGCGCCTGCACCTCGTTTTCCAGCAGCACGGCGCTGCGCGCAAAGGTGCGGTAGCCGCTGATGACCTGCAGGGTGTAGCCGTCCGCCTTGGCCGCCGCCAAAAAGTCCTTCAGCGGTTGCGCGATGCGTGCGTCCACCGGCCATCCCACCGTCTCACGCTCCATCTCCATCTCCTCGGCCAGCGGGTACTTGGCGCTTACCAGGATGGTGCGCCAGTCATCGCTGCCGGGGTTGGTCAGTCCGGTGTTGCCCGGCTCGGGGCTCGGATCGGGCTTGGGCTTCGGCTTCGGTTCGGTCACCGGGTCAGGATCGGTCACCGGGTCAGGATCAGTCACTGGGTCAGGATCAGTTGCGGGGTCCGGCTCCGGCAGATCGCCGGGCTGCTCGGTCTGCTGCCCTGCGTTGGGGTCAGGGGTGGGGTCGGGCTTCCCGGCTCCCCGCCGGATGAGCGCCGTCACGCCCCACACGATCAGCCCCACCACCAGCAGGATCAGGATCACACCCCGCACCCGCTTAAAGGCACGGCGGCGCTGCGCTTCGGAATGTTTATTCTGGCTCATGGTTTTTCCTCCGTTGGATATTTGGTCTCTGCAAGGTGCCGGTACGGCCGCAGGCCATGATGCTCCGCATCATCGTCGCCCCCCGCAGGGGGGCGACGGCCCGGGCTTCGCCCGGGCGGCCTGCGGCCGCCCGCCCACCCGCAGCTTTTCGCTTCCTATTATATAGTGCCGTCCCGATGCCGATTTGCTGCACCGGTCAGCCCTTTTGCATCAGCAGGGCGCACCAGCCCTCCTGCTCCCGGTCCCCGGCCACCGTCAGCCCCTCGGCCTCCAGCGCCGCAATGACCTCCTCCCGGCGGGGCAGGATGATACCGGAAGCCACCAGATGCCCGCCCGGCTTGAGATGTCGGGCAATCGCCGGTGCCAGCGCAATAATAACATCCGCCACAATGTTCGCCAGTACAATGTCAAACCCGCCGCGGGTCAGCTCCTCCCCCAGCGGCTGATGCACCAGGTCGGCGGCCACAGCGGTAAACCGGTCGGCCCCAAAGCCGTTCTCTGCGGCGTTCTCGGCGGCAGTGCGTACCGCCACCCTGTCAATGTCCACCCCAACGGCCTCCTCGGCGCCCAGCATCAGCGCCGCAATGGAAAGGATGCCGCTGCCGGTACCCATATCCAGTACCCGCGCGCCCTCCACCGGCAAATGCTCCAGCAGCTCGCAGCACAGGCGGGTGGTGTGGTGGGTGCCGCTGCCGAATGCCATCCCGGGGTCCAGCGTCATCACCAGCTCCTGCGGGGCAGGGGCGTATTGCTCCCAGCTGGGGCAAACCACCAGCCGTTCCCCCAGGTGCGTGGGATGATAAAACCGCTTCCACGCATTGGCCCAGTCCTCCTCGGCCAGCGTTTGGTCGGTCTCCATGCGGTAGGGGATGCCCTCGGCCTCCAGCCGACGGGTCAAAAAGTCGGCGGCCTCTGCCGGGTTCTCATCGGGGGGCAGGTACAGGTGCAAAATCGCCTCGGTGCGGCTGCGGGCCAGCAGCTCCTCGTCGATCAGGTCAATGTGCGCGATCTGCGGCACCAGCTCCAGCATATCGCTGTAATCCTCAATATAAATGCCGTAGGGGACGGCCATCTGCGCGATGGCCTCGGCAGTCTCGGCGTCCTTGGTGCTTACGGTGATCTTCAGGTCAGTCCAGTTCATGGCGGTTCCTTTCTTATCGGTTTTCTGCCTCTATTATAGCGGCAGCCGCAAAAAAACTCAACTGTTTCCGCCCTCTTTTTGCATAGCGGCGGCATAGCGGCCCATACTGCCTGCATAAAGATGGCAAAGGAGGCAACATCATGACAGAAACCAACCGTGCCGGGGGACAGCAGGAAACGCTGTGGGAGGAACTCAATCGGGTCAATAATGAGCTCCGCCGCGCGGAGGAGCTTTTTAATGCGGTGACGGAGGATGCGCTGATCGATGCCTGTACCTATCGCATCCAAACGCTGACGGCCTACCGTGCCTATCTCTTGCGGGTGGCGCGTCAGCAGGGGCAGCAGCCCGCACCCGTCACCCTGTAAAATACAAGGAGGACATCATGGAGGTCTGGCTTATTCTGGGGGCGGCAGCCCTGCTTACGCTGCTGGTACGGTGGCGGCACGCCCTGCGGGGCTGGCTGCTTTCCGCCGCCGGGGGATTGGCAGTGCTGCTCTCGGTGGGTGCAGCGGGCGCACTGCTCCCCATCAACCTGTTCACCGTAGCAACCTGCACCCTTTTGGGCCTGCCGGGCGCCGTCAGTCTGCTGGTGTGCAACCTGCTGTGGTAGCCCCTGCAAACCGCAAAATACGGCCGCAGTCCCGCCCGGGCTTCGCCCGGGCTCGCCGCCCCCTGCGGGGGCGGCGCCGATGCTCCGCATCGGGGGCCTGCGGCCGTCCCGCACCCCCCGCAGACCGCCCTTCGCATCCCTGCCGCCCCAAAAGAAAAATGCCACCCGCTTTCCCACGGACGACACTTTTCTTTCGGGGCGCCGGCTTACAGCACCCCTCCGCCGATTAAGTAATCCTCCACCACCTCAAGCAGTTGGCAGGGGTCCAGCTCACCCTGCTGCATCATCGCAGCTAACGCCTTGGCCTGCACGGCGCTGTCGGTCACATCGGATACAGCCTGTAGCTGCAGCCATCCGTCGCCGGAAAGAAGCTGCTCGCACAGGATCCCGTAGGAGCAGTAGCGCCCTAATACAGGGTCAGTATGCCATTTTTCGCAGGCACGGTAACGGATGACCGGATTCTCGGTTTCAGTTACTTTTTCCTGGTTGCGCAAGGGTAGGGTTCCTCCTCTTTTAGACTTCAGGCCGGCCCCCGCACTCTCCACACAGGTAAACCGGCCCATGTAGATTTTACCACATCTTCCACTATGTGGGATAACAAATAATCCCCCGTTCTCCTCACTATCCTGCCAATTTACTGTCGAATTGGGTCGAAACCTCATAATATCCCTCTTTCCCCACGTTAATATTCCGTCCAGATTCGCTGCTTTTCACAAAACTGCCCCCGTTCTTTTGGCACCCGATTTCAAAAAAATTCGCTCTTATCGTTTCAATCCCCATTCCCGCCGCCCCGCTTCGCCAATATTTCCCTATCCAGGCCGCAGCAAACCGCAGCCGTAGGGCGCAGCCCAAACCGCCCTGCGGGCGGTTTTCAGCGGCCTGCGGCCGCTGCGGCGGCGCTGCCGCGCCGCCGGGGCTGCGCCCCAAAGCCCCAAAAAGCCGCAAAAAAACACCGGCCCGGCCCCATACGGGCGCCCGGCCGGCATCCTCGGCAGCGTCGGGTCAGTCGCAGCGATTTTCAGCCTCCGGCTTTTCGCTGCGGTTCTCGCCCTGCTTCTGCTGGCTGTTCCGACTCTCGTTCCGATTGTCGTTTTTGGCATTGTTCTGGGAATTTTTACTCACGGTTTTCACCTCCTTTTCAGGGAATAGTATGCGCATGCCGCAGCCCCCTTATACCAAAGAATAGGGAAGACCTGCCGCCCGGCAAAATTCCGCCCTCCTCATCCCATACCACTAAATAGGGAAGACCCCCGCAATCCCCGCTGCCTTGCGAAATTCCCCACCCGCAAAGCCCCGTTTTCGCTCTCCTCCCCGCCGGCTTCGACTGTAAAAAACCCCCGCAAAATATCTCGAAAAATCCTCCGCAAAAAATCCCTAAAAATTTTTCGGTTTGTGCTTGACAATTCCCAAATGCGTGCTATAATAAAATTACAAAAACGATAATCATTACTGAAAAGGAGATTTTCACTATGGCTAAATATGTTTGCACTGTCTGCGGTTATGTCCATGAGGGCGACTCTGCCCCCGAATTCTGCCCCGTCTGCAAGGCGCCCGCCTCCAAGTTCAAAAAGGTAGAGGGCGAAATGGCCTGGGCCGCCGAGCATGTAGTCGGTGTTGCGCAGGGCTGCGACCCCGAGATCCTGCAGGGCCTGCGTGATAACTTCAACGGCGAGTGCTGCGAGGTCGGTATGTATCTGGCCATGGCCCGCGTTGCCCACCGTGAGGGCTATCCCGAGATCGGCCTGTACTGGGAGAAGGCCGCATGGGAGGAGGCCGAGCACGCCGCCAAGTTTGCGGAGCTGCTAGGCGAGGTCGTCACCGACTCCACCAAGAAGAACCTGGAGATGCGTGTAGAAGCCGAAAACGGCGCTACCATGGGCAAGACCGAGTTGGCCAAGAAGGCCAAGGCGCTCAACCTCGATGCCATCCACGATACTGTGCATGAAATGGCCCGCGACGAGGCCCGCCACGGCAAAGCCTTTGCCGGCCTGCTGTCCCGCTATTTCGGCAAATAATCAAACCGCAAATTTAGAGAGAATGTAGAAAGTCCCCGGCGTAAAACCGGGGGCTTTTTGCGTCCCCCGCTCCCGCATTTTTCGGGGAGCTGTTTTCCCGCTGACCCGGCCCCCTGCAAACCGCAGCCATAGGGCGCAGCCCAAACCGCCCTGCGGGCGGTTTTCAGCGCCCTGCGGCCGCTGTGGCGGCGCTGCCGCGCCGCCGGGGCTGCGCCCCAAACCCATCCCTCCACGCATACCTCTATCCACCCGCAAAACATACCCTCCCCGCCGCCTTCCTATCCCAGCCGCAGCAAACCATCCCCATCGGGCGCAGCCCAAACCGCCCTGCGGGCGGTTTTCAGCGGCCTGCGGCCGCTGCGGCGGCGCTGCCGCGCCGCCGGGGCTGCGCCCCCTCCAAGGCCCGCCCCCCAAACGCCGCCCCCGCCCTTTGTCATCCCATCGAAAAACCAACGGGATAACGGGAATATGCTTTGTGGACTTCTCACAATACAAAAAATTGTTTTCAAAAAAATTCTGCTAAACTCTTTACAAAATAACCCCCATTTGCTATGATAATTCTGTATTCAACCCCCGAAATTTCGCTTTTTTGGGGATTTACACCGGAAAGACCATAGAAAAAACATACAAAAGGAGAAACCGCTATGTCCAGAATTGTTATCGCCCTCGGCGGCAACGCCCTCGGCAACACCCCCTATGAGCAGCTCGAGCTCGTGACCGAGACCGCAAAGCCCATCGTTGACCTCATCGAGGCCGGCAACGAAGTCATCATCGCCCACGGCAACGGCCCCCAGGTCGGCATGATCAACCTCGCCATGAGCGCAGCCGCCGAAGCCGGCGCCGTTAAGAGCGATATGCCCTTCCCCGAGTGCGGCGCTATGTCCCAGGGTTATATCGGCTACCACCTGCAGAACGCCATCGGCAACGAGCTGGCCAAGCGCGGCATCAATAAGCCGGTAGCCACCATCGTTACCCAGGTCCTCGTCGATGAGAACGACGGCGCTTTCCAGAAGCCCACCAAGCCCATCGGCGCCTTCTACACCAAGGAGCAGGCCGATGAGATCGCCGCCACCAAGGGCTTTACCATGGTAGAGGATGCCGGCCGCGGCTATCGCCGTGTCGTTCCGTCCCCCAAGCCCGTTGACGTTGTCGAGAAGGACGTTGTAGAGGCCGTTGTCGATTCCGGCGCCGTAGTCATCACCGTAGGCGGCGGCGGTATCCCCGTTATCAAAAAGGACGGCAAGCTGGTAGGCGTTCCCGCCGTTATCGATAAGGACTTTGCCTCCTCCAAGATCGCCGAGCTGCTGCACGCCGATGCCCTGTTCATCCTCACCGCCGTTGATCGCGTTGCCATCAATTGGGGCAAGCCCGACCAGAAGAGCCTCGAGGAGATGAGCATCGCCGAGGCCGAGAAGTACATCGGTGAAAACCAGTTCGCTCCCGGCTCCATGCTGCCCAAGGTTCAGGCTGCCATCGCCTTTGCCCAGTCCGGCGGCCGTGCCATCATCGCCGACCTGCACAATGCAGCGCTGGCCCTGGAAGGCAAATCCGGCACCGCCATCCACAAATAATCCCCACCCGCCCTTCCGGCGCCCGCCCGCATCCCGCGGCCGGGCGCCTTTCGCATCCCCGGCACCCTTTTACCCCCGCCGGTTGCCTGCCGCCTGCTTTTGTGGTAGAATATCTGCAAACCGCACCGTCGGGGGCGCGCGGCCGGGCTCCGCCCGGCCTGCGGGGGCGGCCTGCGGCCGCCCCCGTCCCCCGTGCCGCAGGCACGGGGGCGCGCCCCCGCCCTACCCCCTGCACAAAGGAGACTTCCCATGCACCTTTTCCTCACCGGCCCCATCCGCATCGGCAAAACCACCGTTGTGGATAAAACCATCGACCTGTTGGGCGTCACCCCCGGCGGCTTTCGTTCCTACTTCGGCCCGGACCGCCCCCTGCCCGAGCACTTCCTCTACATGAGCAGCGCCGACGCCCCCCGCAGCTGCACCCCGCAGCACGCCATCGTGGCATTCCGGGCGCAGCCGAACGGTGACCTGCAGTGCACCGTCCTGCCCCGCTTCGAGGAGCTGGGGCTCGCCTGCCTGCAAACCGCCCCCGCCCGCCCCCTCATCGTGCTGGATGAATGCGGCCGGCTGGAGCAAAAGCTCCCCCGCTTCCGGGCAAGGGTGCTGGAACTGCTGGATGGCGATACCCCCATCCTCGGTGTCATCCGGCAGGATGCCTCCGGCTGGCTGAAGGATATCCGCCGCCACCCCGGGGTGCGGCTTGTCACCGTCACCCTGCAAAACCGGGATACCCTGCCGCAGCAGCTTGCGGAATATTACCGCCCCATCATCACCCCCGCCAAGGAGGAACCGTAAAATGAAACCCCGGAATACCCCCCTCAAAAACCTGCTTCTCGCCGCAATGTTTTTAGCCATCGGCCTGGTGCTGCCCTTCTTCACCGGCCAAATCAAGGAAATCGGCAATATGCTGCTGCCCATGCACCTGCCGGTCTTTCTCTGCGCCCTCATCTGCGGCTGGCAGTACGGCACCGCCGTCGGCTTCATCATGCCCATCCTGCGGTTCGCCCTGTTTTTCATGCCCCGTATGCCCGGCGCCCTTGCCATGGCCTTTGAAATGGCGACCTACGCCTTTGTGGCGGGCTTCCTTTACAGCCGGGCGCGCTGGCAGTGCACCCGTATGCTGTACCGCTGCCTGATCGCCGCAATGCTGGCCGGGCGTGTGGTGTGGGCGGCCACCATGACCGTCCTGCTGGGGCTTTCCGGCAGCGCCTTCACCTGGAAAATGTTCCTCTCCGGTGCCTTCCTCAATGCCATCCCCGGCATCATCCTGCAGCTGGTCCTCATCCCCGCCATTATGGTGGCACTGGACCGCGCCAAATTGGTGCCGTTCCGCAAGGCGGAGGAGCAGACATCTGCCAGACAGGAAAAAACGGTATGATGTACGATGTCGCCGTCATCGGCGGAGGACCCGCCGCCGCGACCTTTGCCCGCCGGTATCTTTCCAAATGCCCGGCGGCTTCGCTGCTGTTGCTTAACGGGCAGAGAGAACTGAATAAAAAACCCTGCGGCGGGCTGCTGGCGCCCGATTCCCAAAAGGCGCTGGCGCATTTCGATCTCACGCTTCCCAAGGAGGTGCTGGTCGATCCGCAGATCTTCACAGTGCAGACCATTGATCTGGTCAGCCGGCAGGTGCGCTATTACCAGCGCTACTACCTCAATATGGACCGCTATGCCTTTGACCGCTGGCTGTTATCTCTTATCCCGCCGCAGGCGGAGATTCTATCCGGTCGCTGTACGGCAGTCACCCGCACGGGGGAGGGCTTTCTCCTCACCGCTGCGGTCGATGGGGAGGAGCGGCAGTTTGCTGCGCGCCGTATCGTCGGTGCGGAGGGTGCCGTCTCTCTGGTGCGCCGCACCTTTTATCGGGAGCCAAAGACCCGCTACACCGCCATTCAGCAGTGGTTCGCGGCAGGGGAGGAACGAGCGCCGTTCTATTCCTGCATCTTCGATCCCGCTACCAGCGAAAGCTGTTCGTGGATCATTCGCAAAGACGATGCCCTCATCTTCGGCGGCTGCTTTACTGCCGAGGGCAGCAGGGAAGCCTTTGAACGCCAAAAGCGGCGTCTGGAGCAGTATCTCGGTCGTCCGCTGGGACAGCCCGTAAAGACCGAAGCCTGCCTTGCGGTGCGTCCGCGCGGCTTTGCGGATTTTATTACAGGGCGTGACGGCGCGTATCTCATCGGGGAGGCGGCGGGCTTCATCAGCGCCAGCTCCTTCGAGGGGATCAGCAGCGCGATCCGCAGCGGCAGCGCTCTGGCGGAAGCGATGGCTGAAGCCGCCGATGATAATACGCTTACCTGTCTCTATCGACGGAAAACGGCGTCGCTGCGGCTCAAGCTATGGCTCAAGACCCTCAAGCGCTGGTTCATGTACACCCCATGGGTGCGCCGCATCATCATGGGGCTGGGGCTTGCTGCGATCTCGGTCGAGCAGGAAAGGCGGATAACGCAATAGATATAGCAAAACCCCTCCGCATTCCGGCGGAGGGGCGCTTTTTCGCAGAATATAGGGGTTTTCGGCTTATTCCTCGGGCTTTTTCTCGTCCTCGGCGGCCGGCTCGGGAACGGAGTCGGGGGCCGGTTCCTCGGGGATATCGTCGGTGCTCACCGCATCCACCACCACATCGGCGGTGGCGCCCGCAGCGGAGGCCACAGCATTCACGGCGGCAGCGGCCACCTTCTTCAGCGCCCGCAGATGCTGCCAGACCACAAAGGCGTTAAACAGGTTGATCACGCCATCCGCCAGCATACAAATGCCGATAAAGGTGATCAGCACCTGCGCCGACTGGAACGGGTTCAGCAGAATGACAACGCCCAAAGCGATCATCAGCACCGCCAGCAGCAGCAAAATGCCCCACTTTTCGTAGCCGTCCTTTTTGATATCGATGGAAGCCTGCAGCTTCACAACGCCGTCAAAAATGAGGTAAAGTCCCAGAATAAAGGGCAGAATGGAGGCGAACAGCTCCGGCTTTACAAAAAAGCAGATGCCCAGCGCCAGTGCCACAATGCCCACCATCAGCGAAAGGGTGGAGTAGCGTTCATCCCGGTGGGAAATAAAGCGGTAAACCTGCCACAGACCATAGGCCGCAGTCACACCGCCCAGTACATAGCAAAAGACGTTGATGGAGGTAGCGGGCCAAATGATGAGCGCAATGCCCAGCGCCACATAACAGATGGCAGAAAGGATAAAATTCAGTACAATTTTTTTCGTCACGGTAGTAACCTCCCTTAAAATGTTGGGGTACGGTTGGGGGAGAACGGTTCCGGCCGTTCTCTGTAAATTTCATTATAGCACACCCGCCGTGAGGTGAAAAGCCCTTTTTTACGGACTTTGTCCCGTCCCGCCCCCGTAAAACGCCGGAAATCCCGCCTTTCCCGCCTGTTTTTCCGTGCAGGCCGCAGGCTTTCCCCCCGCAGCGGATACGGGCCGCAGGCCGCCCCGGCTTCGCCGGGGCCGGCGGGCTCCGCCCGCCGAAGCCGTCCGCAGGACGGCTTGGCCTGCGGCCCTCCGCCCCCCGCACAGGCCCCCCGAAAGCTGCAAACCCGGCCCCCGCAGCCCCGCACAAACTCCCCCTAAAGCCGCAAGCCCGTGATTTTACCGCAAAAACCAGCCGCCCGTTCTTCCCCTAAATCAAGAAAAAAAAGAAAGAAAAACCGTGATTTACGGCCATTCCTCCGTCGGTACCAGCAGGGTGATCACCGCAGCCCTTTTCCGGTCGAAATCCAAAAGCCCCTCCCGCCGCAGGCCGCCCAGCACCCGCGAAAGGGCGCTGCGGTCCGCCCCCAAATAGTAGGCCAGCCCCTCCCGGTCAAACGGCAGCCGCACGGTAGAACTGCCCTGCGCCCGGCTTTCCATCTGTAAATAGTACTGCAAACGCTCCCGCAGGGTGGGCTGCGAAAGGCAGATCAGCCGCCGCTGCAGCGAAAAATACGCCCCGGAAAGCTGCTTGGAAAGATTGCCCAAAAGCCGCGAAAATGCAGGCCCCGTGCCGTTAAACAGCTGCTTCGTCGGGATCCACAGGATGCGGCAGGGGGCGCAGGCCATCACCGTTACGGGGCTTTCCCGGTCGCCATCCAGCGCCAAAAGCTGCCCGAAAAGCTCCCCGCGGGTCAGGCGGCTTTGCAGCAGCTGGCGGCCCTGCGGCAGCGGCAAAATGGCGTATAAAACGCCCTCCAGTACCAGCCCCATGCGCACGGTGGAGCACCCGGCGGCCAGCACGATCTGCCCGGGCTGATAGGCTTGCTCGACGGCCTGCAGGCGGGCAAGCTCCCCGGCGATCTCGGCTTCCGTCAGACCCTCGAAGAGGGGGCAGGGGGGATATTTTTTCTCCGGCATGATGTGGTTTTCTCCCTTCATTTCGTTGCGGATGCAACATACTTTCCCCCTTGAATATACTATAATGTGACCGAAAGTGCAAGTAAACCCGCAAATATGCGATAAAACCCATAAGCAAAGGAGAACCCAATGTCTAAAACCATAAGCAATTCTAATGGCAGCACCGGCCTGAAAACGCTCTGCCGCACCGCCATCTTCCTGGCGCTGCTCATCGCGGTGCAGTTCGTCACCCGTTCCATGGGGCAGTATGTCACCGGCTCCCTCGTCAACCTCGTGCTCATCGCCGCCGCCTTGATGTGCGGTCTGTGGGGCGGGCTGGCGGTTGCGGTGCTGTCCCCGTTCTGCGCCTTCCTCATCGGCATCGGCCCCGCTTTTCCGCAAATCGTCCCGGCGGTGGCGCTGGGAAATGCCGTATTGGTGGTGCTTTGGTCGCTGCTCGCCGGCAAAAAGGACGCTGCCGTGGGGCGGTATCTGTGCGCCCTTGCGGTGGCGGCTGTCGCCAAATTTTTGACCCTTTACCTTGTCATCGTCAAGTGGCTGGTGCCGATGGTGCTGACCCTGAACGAGAAGCAGACCGCGGTGCTTTCGGCCAGTTTTTCCTTCCCGCAGCTGATAACGGCGGCGGTGGGCGGTGTGCTGGCGGTGCTGCTGGTGCCGCCGCTGCGCCGCGCCCTGAAGGTGTGATTTTCGCCTGATTTCTCCGATACTTTCGACATTCTTCCCCATGGGGCCCGCCTGCCGGCGGGCCCTTTTGGGTGCGGGGCCGGCACCCGGTACAGGCCGGGACCCGAAAGGGGAGGGGCGGCCCGCAGGGCGTTTCGGCGCAGCCGAAACCGGCGGCCGGAGGCCGCCGAGGCGCCGGAGGCGCCTGCCCTGCGGGCCGGATGCCCGGGGCTTGCAGGGGGTGCGGGCAGGGCGGCCCCGCCCCGGAAATTTTCCCACCGGAGCGCTTTTCTTTTGGCGGGAACTGCGCTATACTAGAAGCAGAAGCCAAAAGGAGGTTTTTCTTGTGGAATATCGTGTAGGGATCGACCTGGGCGGCACCAATGTGGCCGTCGGCGTGGTCAATGAAAACAAGGAGATCGTGGCGAGAGCCAACGTGCCTACCCGCCCCGACCGGATGCTGGATGATGTGATCTATGACATCGCCTGCTGCGTGAAGGAGGCAGTGAAAAAGGCCGGAATTACGCTGCAGGAATGCGTTTTGGTGGGGATCGGTTCGCCGGGGTACTGCCGTGCGGCGGACGGAATGGTGGTCTATGCCGGCAATTTGGGCTGGAAAAACGTGCCGATTTGCGATGAGCTGCGGCAGGAGCTGGGGGTATCGGTACGCCTTTCCAATGACGCCAACTGTGCGGCGCTGGGCGAGGTGGTGGCCGGTGCCGCCAAGGGCGCCAAAAGTGCCGTGCTGCTTACGCTGGGGACCGGCGTGGGCGGCGGCGTGGTGCTGAACGGCAAGGTGTACGAGGGCGACGTCGGGCCGGGCACCGAAATGGGACACACCACCTTGATTTTGGGCGGAGAGCCCTGCACCTGCGGCCAGCGGGGCTGCCTGGAGGCCTATGCCAGTGCGACGGGGCTGCTGCGGCAGCGTCACCGCGCGGAGCAGGCGCACCCCGAAACGACGATGAAGCGCTTTCATCCCGCCGATGGCAGCGCACCGTTCATTTGCGCGGCGGAGGGGGACGAAACGGCCAAGGCGGTGGTGGAGCAGTACATCACCTACGTGGGGGCCGGTATTGTCAATTTTGTGAATATTTTTGCCCCGGAGGTCGTGCTGATCGGCGGCGGCGTGAGCAATGCGGGGGATGCTTTGATCCGGCCGCTGAACGACTACGTGCAGGCCAACCGCTTCGGCGGGCGGCGGTCGCCTACCTGCCCGGTACGCCGGGCGGCGCTGGGCGGCGATGCCGGGATCATCGGGGCGGCCTATCTCGATTGGGAGGGCTGAACGGTGCCTGTGGCGGCGGCTTTGCCGGGGTGATTTCGGCGGGGCGGCGCTTTCGCTGATCTGCGGAGGGTAATGGGGGAGTGGCTCTGTTGCCGATCCGTGGAGCGGGGCGCTGCCCTTTTTGCAGGTTTTCAAAACGGGAGGGGGCGCAGCCCCCGCCGCCGCAGGCGTCGGGGAAGCCCGTGCCGCAGGCACGGGCGAGGCGGCGAAGCCGCCTCTGCGCCCCCGATTTTGCACCTTTATCAAAGCATGGGGGTGTAGGGCGGGCGCGCCGCAGCGGGGAGGGCTGCCCGCAAGGGTCAGCACGACCGGAGCGGAGGTGCGCCCGACGAGCTGCGCCCCCGGTTTTGCACCTTTATCAAAGCATGGGAGTGTAGGGCGGGCGCACCGCAGCGGGGAGGGCTGCCCGCAAGGGTCAGCACGACCGGAGCGGAGGGCGCGCCCGCGCATTTTGCGGGGAAACGGGCGGATGCAGGACATGGCCGGGGGGCTGGTACAGTCTGCAAAAAATGTGAATAAGAGGTAAAATAACGGAAAGCTGATTGATTTTTTTAGTGGGATGCTATAAAATAATAATAATGGACGGGAAACCGACCGAAATACAACAACATCAGGAGGAACAATAATGGGTATTTTGCAGAGATTTACTGACATCATGAGTGCGAACATTAACAGCCTGCTTACCGGCGCCGAGGAGAAGAATGCCGGAAAGCTGCTGGAAAAGTATCTGAATGACGCCCGCGCCAACCTGGAAGAGCTGAAGTCTGAAACCTCCGCCATTATTGCGGATGAAATGGCCGCAGCCCGCCGCGTCAACGCCAACAGTGAGGAAATTGCGAAGTATGACCGTTATGCCGAGCAGGCTGTACTGGCCGGCAATGACGATGACGCCAGAAAGTTCCTGGATGCCAAGAGCCAGCTGACCGCCAAGAAGGCCGACCTGGAGAACGCCTACCAGCTGGCCAAGGATAACAGCGATAAGATGCGCCAGATGACCCGCAAGCTGATGGATGACATCGCCTCTGCCGAGGGTAAGATGGTAGAGCTGCGTGCAAAGCTTTCCGTGGCCGAGCACAAGGAGAAGATGGATGACCTGATGCACAAGGTTTCCGGCCGCACCGATATGACCGGCTTCGAGAATATGATGGAAGCCGTTCAGAAGCGCATTGACTCGGTGGATGCCAAGGTTGCCCTGAACGAGGAGCTGGCCGATAAGATGGATATTAAGAAGCTGGAAGAAAAATATAGCGAAAAAGCTGCCGAGGTTTCCGCCACCGTCGAGGCCGACCTCGCTGCACTGAAGGCCCGTCTGGGCAAATAAGTTATGGCCGCAACGGAACAAACCAATGTCGCACTGCGGTGTCCCACCTGCGGCGGAAATATTGTTTTTGATCCGGAGGCACAGCAGTTTCGTTGTGCCTCTTGTGGCGGTGTGCAGGAAGTGACCCCCGGCAAGGATTTCGTGGAGGAATATGACTTTGGCGAATACCGTGCCCGTGAGGGCAGCCGGATGCTGGAAAACGGCGAGACTGCCCTGCACTGCGACATCTGCGGCGCCGAATTTTTCCTCCCTGCGGAGGGAACTGCCACCGTCTGCCCCATGTGCGGATCCCCGCAGATCAAACCGGAGGCAGCGCATAACGGCATACCCGTGGAGGGAGTGGTGCCCTTTGCCATCGACCGCTACGAGGCGCAGCAGCGCTTCGGGAAATGGATCCGCAAGCGGTGGTTTGCCCCCAATAACCTGAAAAAGAGCTTTGCCGAGGGCGAGCTGGTGGGCATGTACGTACCCTTCTGGACCTACGATGCCGACGTCGTCAGCCAGTATTGCGGACGGGGCGGGCGTTCCCAGACCCGTCGGGGGCCGAACGGCAAAACCGAGACCTATACCCAGTGGTATCCCGTTTCCGGCATGGTGCAGGGACACTACGATGATATTCAGGTGTGCGCCAGCAAAACAGCCAGCGGGAACCTCATCCAGCAGGTGCTGCCCTACGATACCGTAGGCAACACCCAGCCCTATCACCCGCAGTACCTGGCGGGCTACCAGGCCGAATGCTATACCATCGATGGGGAGGAGGGCTTTAAGGTCGCCCAAACCTACATCGACCGGGACCAGCGCAGTCTGGCGGAAAGCGATATCCGCGGGAAGGGCTATTCGCAGGCGCAGGTGACCGGCATGAATACCAGCTACCAGCTGGTGCGCTATAAGCACGTTCTGCTGCCGCTGTGGAAGGCCAAGTACGGCTACGGCGGCCAGACCTACCACTACATGATCAACGGCGAAAACGGCAAGGTTTCCGCGCAGTACCCCAAGAGCAAGTTGAAGATCATCCTGGTCATTCTGCTGGTGCTGGCGCTGATCATCGGCGGGGTGATGCTGCTGGGCGACGACAGCTCCGGCGGCAGCGGCGGCTACGAATACAGCTATAATGGCGGCTCCGATTACGACTACGACTACGATTACGGCGGCAGCAGCTACGATTACGATTATGATTACGGCGGCAGCAGCTACGATAGCGGTAGTATCGACTACGGCAGCTATGACTATGGCTACGATTGGGGCGGCGATTAGCGGCCGTGCCAAGGGAAAGGAGTATTACATGGGACTTTTTAATCAGAGAAAGGATACGGTGGAGTGGATAGAATACCGCCCCGACCTACTCTTTTACAAATGGAAGGACCGGGAGATCAAAAAGGGAAGCCACCTGATCATCCGGGCCGGGCAGAAGGCCATCTTCTATTCCGGGGGCCGCATCCACGGCATCTTTGAAAATGAGGGCAACTATGATATCGATACCCAGATCATTCCGTTCCTCACCAATATCAGCGCGGCGCTGCACCTGCGCAGCGATACCGGCGAGCGTGCCGAGGTCTATTTCGTCAACAGCAAGGACCTGACCCTGAACTGGGGTACCACCCAGCGCATTATGATCCCCACTCCCGAGGTGCCCAGCGGCATCCCCGTAGGGATGAACGGCAATATGGTCATCTATTTCAGAGATTATCTGGCGTTCATCAGCAAGGTGGCCGGCGTGCGGGACAGCTATTCCATCAATGACGTTTCGGAGCGGATCCGGGGCGAGATGAGCGGGATCGTGGCAGAGGCCATCCTGAACGGCGAACGCGCGGTGGGGCTGAACGTCCTGGTGGGGCTGCAGGCCAACAACCGTGCCCTGGGCAAGAAGATGGCCGAGGAGCTGGATAAGGAGCTGTTCGACATCGGCTTGGGCGTGCGGGACGTCAATATCATCAGCGTTTCCTATCCGCCGGAGGTACAGAAAATGGCCGAAAAGGTGGCGGCGCAGTCCTTCATCACCGATACCGGCAAGTATGTGACGGTGGCCGCTGCGGACGGCATGGAAAAGGGCGACAGTGTGGCCGGTCTCGGCGCACAGGTGGCCATCGGGGCGCAGATCGCCCAGCAATTGAGCGGGCAGACCCAGGCCGCGCAGGCACCTGCGGCTCCGGCTGCACCGGCTGCGGATGGGCTGGAGGATCGCTTCTGCACCAAGTGCCGCAAGATGGTACGGGGGAATTTCTGCCCCTTCTGCGGGACGCCGACCGTATAAAAGCAAAACCACGGGGGAGCCGAAAGGCTCCCTTTTTGCTGCAACATTTTTCACCGAAACCGCGTAAAATATCTTGACAAGCGGCGGATGAGTGGTTATAATGATAAAGCTGATTATTTCAGCACTATGGCTCGTTGGTCAAGCGGCTAAGACACCGGCCTCTCACGCCGGTAACGCGGGTTCGATTCCCGCACGAGTCACCATAGTCGGTGTTGATTGCGATGAGGTCCCACCTGTTCCCATCCCGAACACAGAAGTTAAGCTCATTGGCGCCGAAGATACTTGGCTGGAAGCGGCCCGGGAAAATAGGTTGATGCCGACACCCGCAGTAGCGATACTGCGGACATATTCCTCCTTAGCTCAGTCGGTAGAGCATGCGGCTGTTAACCGCAGGGTCGTCCGTTCAAGCCGGACAGGGGGAGCCAAAGCCCCGATTGCAGCTGCATTCGGGGCTTTTCCTTTTGCATTTTTTATGCTAAAATAGGGTGAAAGGAGATGCCTATGAAGCTATTATTCAAGCAGCGTTTTTTCTCGTGGTTCGATAGCTACGATATCTACGATGAGGCAGGCAGCACGGTGTATGTCGTCCGGGGACAGTTTTCGTGGGGGCATTGCCTTAAAATATTCGACCCGACCGGCAGCGAGCTGGGAACAGTCAAGCAGCGCGTTTTTGCCCTGCCGCCGAAGTTCGACCTCTACCGCGGCGATGCCCATATCGGCTGCATCTCCAAGGAATTCAAGCTCTTCAACCACCACTACAACATCGATTGCAACGGCTGGCACGTGGAGGGCAACTGGCTGGGCTGGGATTATTCCATCGTGGATGCTGCCGGCCGTCCGGCAGCGTCCATCAGCAAGGAGCTGTGGAACTGGACGGACACCTACGTTATTGACGTGGTGAACCCGCAGGATGCCCTTACCGCCTTGATGGTGGTGCTTGCCATCGATGCCGAAAAGTGCAGTTCCGGCGGTTAAAATGCTTTTGCGCCGCCCCGGGCCGATGACCGACACAGCAAAACTCCCGCAGAGGGTGAACCCTGCGGGAGCATTTTTATGATATTTTACAGCACCTTGGCAAGGAAGCTTTGCAGCCGTTCGCACTTGGGGTGGGCGAAAAACTCATGCGGCTCGTTTTCCTCCATGATGACGCCCTCATCCATGAACAGCACCCGGCTGCCCACCTCCCGGGCAAAGCCCATCTCGTGGGTGACGACCACCATCGTCATGCCGTCCCGTGCCAGCTCCTTCATGACGTCCAGCACCTCGCCCACCATTTCGGGGTCCAGGGCGCTGGTCGGCTCGTCAAACAGCATGACCTCCGGGTCCATGCACAGCGCCCGCACAATGGCGATACGCTGCTTCTGCCCGCCGGAAAGCTGGCTGGGATAGGCATTGGCCTTGTCCTCCAGCCCGACCCGCCGCAGCAGCGCCAGCGCCTTTTCCTCGGCCTCGGTCCGGCTCTTTTTCAGCAGCGTCATCGGCGCCAGCGTCATGTTGCGCAGGATGGTCATATTATTGAACAGGTTAAAATGCTGGAACACCATCCCCATCTTCTGCCGGTGCAGGTTGATATCACACTTGGGGTCGGTGATCTCCGCCCCGTCCACAAAGATGGAGCCGCCGGTGGGGGTCTCCATCAGGTTCAGGCACCGCAGGAAGGTGGATTTTCCGCTGCCGGAGGGGCCGATGACGACCACGACCTCGCCGCGCTGCACCTCGGTATTGATGCCCTTGAGAACCTCCAGCTCCCCAAAGGATTTTTGCAGGTCTTTTACCTCAATGATCGGATTAGTGGTCACTGTTGCGCAGCCTCCTTTCCAGTTTGCCTACCAGCCAGCTGAAGAACATGACCATCATAAGATAGATCAAGGCGACCGCCAGAAGCGGCAGCAGCTGCTGGTAGGTGGCGCCGCGGATGATCTCGCCGCCGCGGGTCAGGTCATTGACCGCCACATAGCAGGCCACCGAGGTCTCCTTCAGCAGCACGATGAACTCATTGGCCAGGGCAGGCAGGGTGTTTTTCAGCGCCTGCGGAATGACGATATACCACATGGTCTGCACGAAGTTAAGGCCCAGGCTCCGTCCGGCCTCGCTCTGCCCGTTATCCACCGACATAATGCCCGCCCGGATGATCTCTGCCACATAGGCGCCGGAATTGATGCCGAAGCACAGCATAGCCACCGGCACGCCGTCCCGTGCGCTGGTGAAGATGACAAAGAACATGATCAGCAGCTGGATCATCACAGGGGTGCCGCGGATGACGGTGAGATACACCCGGCAGATGGCGTTGGCGATCTTGAGCAGGGTGCGGCCGGGGCCCCGGCGCATTTCGTGGATGTTTTTATCATGGGCGGAACGCACGATGGCCACCACCGAGCCGATGACGATACCGAGCAGCACCGCCACCAGTGCGATCTTCAGGGTATTGCCCAGGCCCCGCACAATGTAGCGCCAGCGGTCCTTGGTGATAAAGCAGGTGATGAAGTCAGCCTTCAGCTGCTCCCACCACAGCAGGAAGTTACTCAATGGGTTCCCTCTTTTCTATCGTGATAAGACAGCAGCACGGGGCGGAGCCGAAAGGCTCCGTCCCGCCGCCGGGTAATGAAGATGAGCTTACTTGATGTATTGATCGATGATGCCCTGCAGGGTGCCGTCGGCCTTCAGCTCGGCCAGCGCCGCATTGATCTGGTTCAGCAGGTCGGTGTTCTGCTTATTGATGGCGATGGCATAGTCCTCATTGGCATAGGCGGTATCCAGAATGGAAAGACCGGCATCGGGATTGGCGGCAACCAGCGCCTTGGCGGGCTCGTTATCCAGCATCACGCAGTCTACCTGGCCGTTCTTCAGCGCCTCTACGGCGTCGGTGGTCTTGGCAAAGCCCTTTACCTTCTCATCGCCGAAGTCATCGGAGGCAAACAGGAAGCCGGTGGTGCCGCTCTGGGTGCCGATGACGACGCCGTCGGCAGCCATATCATCCAGGGATTTTACCTTGCCGCCCTCTTTTACAATGACGACCTGAATACCGGTGGCGTAGCTATCGGAGAAGTTGACCTTTTCCAGTCTCTCCTCATTGACGGTCATGCCGGCCATGCCCATATCGTACTTGCCGGCCTGCACGCCGCTTACGATGGAGTCAAAGGCGATATCGACGATCTCCAGCTTCATGCCCAGCTTTTCGGCAATGGCATTCGCCACATCCACATCAATACCGACCAGCTTGTCGCCGTCGTAGTATTCATAGGGAGGGAAGGTCCCCTCGGTGGCCATATACAGCGTCTTGGTATCGGGGGTGGGGTCAGGGGTCGGGGTGGGATCAGGGGTGTCGTTGCCACAGGCAACCATCGCCAGCAGCATCATGGCGGCCAGCAGTACAGCAAACAGTTTCTTCATGGTGTAATCTCCTTTTCTTTTTACGGGTATTTCCGGCAGCTGCCGTGCGGCCCCCACTTGCCGAAAACCGGCGCTGGCGTCGTCTTCGAGCCTTGACAGGCGCCAGCCCATTTTCAATGGGCGCCAGCCTGCCTGCGGCTCTCATTCTTGCCATCATCCGATTTTCGCCTGCGGGGCGCCGCGACCAGGGGACCGGTGCGGCAGCGGGGAAAGGTTTTGGTTCGCCGGAGGTGTGTGCCGCCGTGCGTTGTTTACATGAATTATTATACATCAAAATTCACCGTTGTAAAGCATCAAAAGGGAGATAACAGCCTAAAATCAGCAGATTTTTATAGACAATTCCGCCAAATTTGCAGCTATGCTATGTATACATATACATTCATAACTGTATATTCAATCATTTTGCAGAGCGCCCCCGGTTGCCCCGCCGCCCCAAATAAGGTATAATAAACGGGTAATTTATCCCCAAAGGAGAGAAACACCATGGATTTGATACAGCAGCTTTCCCGGGAGCTCAACCTGCGGCAGCCGCAGGTGGAAGCCGCCGTCCGCCTGCTGGACGAGGGCAATACCATCCCCTTCATCGCCCGCTACCGCAAGGAAATGACCGATAGCCTGGATGACGCCGCCCTGCGCGATTTGAGCGACCGGCTGGAATACCTGCGCGGCCTGCAAAAGCGCCGGGAGGAGGTCATTCGCTCCATTACCGAGCAGGAAAAGCTGACCCCGGAGCTGGAGGCGGCCATCCTTGCCGCCAAAACGCTGGCCGAGGTGGAGGACCTGTACCGCCCCTATAAGCCCAAACGCCGCACCCGCGGCAGCATCGCCCGGGAAAAGGGACTGGAGCCGCTGGCAGCTGCCATCCGGGCGCAAAATTCGCCCTGTGAGCCGCTTTCCATGGCGGAGAGGTACCTTAATGCCGAAAAGGGCGTGACCACCGCAGAGGACGCCCTGGCCGGCGCTATGGACATTATCGCCGAGGACATCTCCGATGACGGGGAGATCCGCAAGGCGCTGCGGCTGCTCATCCGGCGGTCGGCCGTGGTGACCGCCACCGGCGACAGCGAGGAAAACACCACCTATAAAATGTACTACGACTTCAAGGAGCCGGTCGGGCGCATCGCCCCGCACCGGGTGCTGGCGCTGAACCGCGGCGAAAAGGAGGGCTTCCTCAAGACCGCCATCGTGCTGGAGGAGGAAAAGGCGCTGGAGGTCATCCGCAGCAAGACCGTCACCGCCGGGAATGCCTGCGGCCGCACCGTGGCGGAGGCGGGCGCCGATAGCTGGAAGCGGCTCATCGCCCCCAGCATGGAAAACGAGACCTTCCGGGAGCTGTTTGAAACCGCCAGCGAGCAGGCCATCAAGGTATTTGCCGAAAACCTGCACCACCTGCTGATGCAGCCGCCCCTGACCGGCCATGTGGTGCTGGGCTGGGACCCCGGCTACCGCAACGGCTGCAAGCTGGCCGTGGTGGATGCCACCGGCCGGGTGCTGGATACCGCCGTGGTCTATCCCACCCAGCCCTTTAATAAAATAGCCGAAACCAAGCGCCGGGTCACCGACCTTTTGAAAAAGCATCACGTCACCGTCATCTCCATCGGCAACGGTACCGCCAGTCGGGAATCGGAAAAAATCGTGGCGGAGCTGATTGCAGAAAGCGGCCTGCCGGTGCAGTATGCCATCGTCAGCGAAGCGGGGGCCTCGGTCTATTCCGCCTCCAAGCTGGCCAGTGAGGAATTCCCGGAATATGACGTCAATCTGCGCAGCGCCGTTTCCATCGCCCGCCGCCTGCAGGACCCGCTGGCGGAGCTGGTGAAGATCGACCCCAAGGCCATCGGCATCGGCCAGTACCAGCATGATATGCCCCCCGCCCGGCTGGATGCCGCTTTGGCGGGCGTGGTGGAAAGCTGCGTCAACTCGGTGGGGGTGGACCTCAATACCGCGTCCCCCTCGCTGCTGGGGCATATCGCCGGCATCAATGCCGCCATCGCCAAAAATATCGTGGCCTACCGGGAGGAAAACGGCGGCTTCACCGCCCGTCCGCAGCTCCTCAAGGTCCCCAAGCTCGGCAAAAAGGCCTATGAGCAGTGCGCCGGCTTCCTGCGCATCTCCGGCGGCAAAAACCCGCTGGACGCCACCGCCGTCCACCCGGAAAGCTATCCCATCGCCGAAGGGCTGCTGACCCTTTGCGGCTGTACCCTTGCCGATATCGGCACCGAAAAGCTGCGAGAGCTGCCGGCCATGGCGGAAAAGACGGGCTACAAGGTGCTGGCGCAGCAGCTTTCCGCCGGTGAACCGACCGTCCGGGATATCATCGCCGAGCTGCAAAAGCCGGGCCGTGACCCCCGTGAATCGCTGCCGCCCACGGTGCTGCGCAGCGACGTACTGGAGATGAAGGACCTGAAGCCCGAAATGGAGCTGACCGGCACCGTCCGCAACGTGGTGGATTTCGGCGCCTTTGTGGATATCGGGGTGCACGAGGACGGGCTGGTGCATATCAGCCAGATCGGTGAAAAATATGTAAAGCACCCCGGCGATGTGCTCAAGGTCGGGGATATCGTGCGGGTAAAGGTGCTGGAGGTAGACCAGAAGCGCGGGCGTATTTCGCTGACCATGCGCGGGGTAAAGCAGCCGGCCCGGCTGTAAACCCCGCCCCGCAAAAGCCGCAGGATACGGCCCGCAGGGCAGCCCGCCCTCCGGGCGGGCTCGGCGGCCTCCGGCCGCCGGCTCCGGCTTCGCCGGAGCGCCCTGCGGGCCGTCCCGCGGGACGCCCCCCGCCAACCCCCTGCCGCTATGCCCGCTCTGCAACTTCCCCCCTGCAACCCCCTTGATTTTTCGGGAGAGTATGCTATAATACCCCTAAACAGACCGGCAAACCGGCCTGGATGTCATTCCCGGAAGCGGCACCGGGCCGCAAAAGGGCGTATGACAATGACCCTTATCAGGAGGTACAACATATGGCTTTCAAAATTGGCGATGCCTGTATCGGCTGCGGCGCTTGCATGGGCGTTTGCCCTGTCGGCGCTATCAAGGATGCCGGCGGCGTTTGTGAGATCGACGAGAGTGCCTGCATCGATTGCGGCTCCTGCGCCGGTACCTGCCCCGTTGGCGCCATTTCCGAGGCTTGATTTTAAGCCCCGGCAACACGGAAAACGCTATGCTCCGTTTCGGATGCATAGCGTCTTTTTTATACCCCCTGCAGGCCGCCGGAGGCCGGGGCGCAGCCCCGCCGCCCTGCGGGCGGCGTCAGCGGACTGCCGTCCGCTGCGACGGGCGGAACGCCCGTCGGGGCTGCGCCCCGCTTCCCCCGCCAGCCTGCGGCGCCTCGGTCACTTTAGCCCCGGCAGCGTCATCGGGTCAATATATTTCCCGTCCTTTTTGGCCGCAAAATGCAGGTGGCTCTCCATCGCTACCTCGGCCGTGACGGTATCCACGCTGCCCAGCACCTGCCCGGCGGTCACACGGTCGCCCGCCTTCAGTGCCTTTTCCGGCGCTACGCCGCAGTAAACGGTCCGGGTGCCGTCCCGGTGATCGATCGCCACCGTACCGCCCCACAGCGGGTCCATCACCACCTCGGCAACCGTCCCCGCCTCGGCAGCGGTAACGGCAGTGCCCTTTTCCGCCGCCAGGTCCACCCCGTCATGGGTGCGCCAGACGTTCAGCGTGTGGTTCTTCACCAGCTCGCCGTTACTGTACCCCGCCAAAAGCTGACTGCCGGGCACCGGCAAGCAGTAGCACAGCGGTGCCGATGTCACAGAGTCGGCGGGCGGCTGCGAAACGCCGGAGACAGCGGGCGGCGTGGTAGAGGAAGCATCCGGCACAGTAGAGGGCGGTGAGGGCTGTAAGGGCTTTGGCGTATCGGCGGAGCCCCGGGTTTGCTGCTCTGTAATGTCGTTGTAGTTCCATTGGTTTTTCTCCTCCTGCCGGGTGATTACGGGCGGTTCCTGCTGCTTTCTGATGCCCAGAAGGGTATTCTGCGCAGTAAGCCAGGCGGCAGCACCTGCCCCGGCAATGCACAACGCCAGGGCAATGTAAAAGCCCTTGGCCTTGAGAAACGACCAGATCCGGTGATTTCGGTTCATATTTGACCATCCTTTTCACAAAGTGGTAGTGCGACTTCCTTGGGTAAGTCAATGCTATTGTTCACCGCCCGGCCGCGGATTATGCACGGGGCCGGGCTCCGGGCCGCAGGCCGCCCGCCGTTCCGGCGGGCGCACGGGCTCCGCCCGTGCCGCCGGCGCTTTGCGCCGCCGGGCCTGCGGCCCGCCCCGACCTCCAACCCCCGCCCCGACTCGGCAAAAACCCGCCGGGCGCAAAAACTGCCTGCAAGGCGCAGGCACCGGGCCGCAGACCAAACCGTCCTGCGGACGGTTTCGGCGGGCTCCGCCCGCCGCGGCGATGCTGCACATCGCCGGGCCTGCGGCCCTCCCTACGCCTCCTCCCCGTCCGCCGGCGCCTTCAGCCGCCACCCGTCCCGCCGGATGGCCCGTACCCCCAGCCACAGCTCCCGCACCGCCAGCAGCAGGATCAGCACCCCGAAGCAGGTACGCAGGGCGTCCTCCCCCAGATGCCCGCCCAGCAGCACCCCCAGCCCCACGCCGGGCAGCCCACCCCACAGCAGCGGGCGGGCCGCCTTACGGTCGGTCAGCCCGTTTTTGCGGTGGAAATACAGCCCCAGCAGCCCCACCGGCAGGATCATCAGCAGGTTGATGCCCTGTGCCGCCAGCTGCGGCCACCCGGCCCATACCAGCACCAGCAGCAAAATCCCGCCGCCGCCCAGTCCCATCGCCCCCAGCCCCCCGCTGACAACCGACGCCAAAGCGATCCAAATCCAACTCACAGCACCATCCCCCTCTCCGCAGCAGCCCCGCTGCCGCAATCTTCGTCACCCTGCCGCAGCCAAAACCCGCCCCGGCATCACGCCCACCCTCTTGTAAGATGGTTCCCGTCAAACCAGAAGCAAACCCCCGGCTCACAGCAGCCGCACCCCGCCCCACAGCATCAGCCCGCCGAACAGCAGCTTCAGCCAGCCGGTCGCAATCTTCGGCATCAGCCGGCTGCCCCAATAAGCCCCCAATAAACTCCCCGGCAGCCACGGCAGCGCATCGGCGAAGCCGACCCGCCCCTGCACAAGGTACAGCACCACACTCACCGCCGAAAGCGGCACAATGACCATCAGCGCAGTGGCATGGCTCCTTTTGCCGCGCACCCCCATGGCGGAAAGCAGCGGCACCACCACCATGCCGCCGCCCGCCCCCAGCAGCCCGTTGATGACCCCGGCGCCGAGGCCGCCGAGCACACCCCACCATTTTTTGCGCATAAAAATACCCCCCGCCGAGAAAATAGCATTGCTATTATCTCCGGCAGGGGGCGTAAAATGCGGCCTGTGCCTTATTCGATGATATCGATGGAGTCGATGGTCACATCATGCAGGGGACGGTCGCCGCAGGCGGTACGCACATTGGCGATGTCATCCACCACCTTCATGCCGTCAATGACCTGCCCGAATACGGTGTGCGCAAAATCCAGATGGAAGGTGCCGCCCACCTCGGCGTACTTTTCGGCGATGGCGGTGGCATATTCCTTTACGTCCTCCGGCAGCCCGATGGACTGATAATCATTGAGCCGGGTATTCACCTCGTCTATATACGCCTGGATTTTCGGTGCATCCTCCAGCGCCTCCTGCATCATCTGCACCCGGCGCTTGGCGTCGTTCAGCAGCTCATAGCAGGCCACCTGCACCGCCAGCGCCTCCACATCCTTGGTGGGCGCCTCGCCGTTCTGCACGATGAAGAACTGGCTGCCGTTGGTGTTGGGGCCGGCGTTGGCCATGCTCAAGGCCCCGCGGAAATTGTGCAGCTCCCGGCTGCACTCGTCCTCAAACTTGGCGCCGTAAATGCTCTCGCCGCCTGCGCCGGTGCCGGTGGGGTCGCCCCCCTGGATCATAAAATCCTTGATGACCCGGTGGAAAATAAGGCCGTTGTAGTAGCCCTTTTTGGCCAGCGTCACAAAGTTTTCAACGGTTTTCGGGGCAATCTCCGGGTAAAGCCGGATGGTGATATCGCCCATGTTGGTGTGCATGACGGCACGGGGGCCGTTCGTCTCGGTAAACTGCTTCAGAACCATAATTTTCTGTTTCCTTTCTGTTCGGGGCCCCTGCAAGCCGCGGGATCAGCGCCCGCAGGGCGCTCCGGCTGCGCCGGAGCCGGCGGCCCCGGGCCGCCGAAGCCGCCTGCGGCGGCTTGCCCTGCGGGCGCCCCCTTTTGCACCATTATACCGCAAGTGCGGGGGATAATACAAGTATCGGTTGACTTTGCGCCCGTTTTCGCATAATATAGGGGTAGAAAGACCAAAGGAGGTACCCATAATGGAAAATGAGAACTGGGGCGAGGATATCATCTCGCTAATGGACGAAGAAGGCAACCAAAGCGAATATAAAATCGTGGCCTGCGCCGAGCTGGACGGCGTGGAATACATGGCGCTGGAGCCGATCATCGAAGACCCCGAGGAGGAGCTGATGGACGCGGCCGAGCTGGTGTTCCTCAAAGTCAGCGAGGAAACGGACGAGGACGGCGAAGCGTTCCTCGATACCATCCAGGATGACGAGGAGTTCGAGCGTGTCGCCGAGGTATTCCGGGATAAATTAAGCGAGGAATACGACTTTCTGGATGAGGACGAGGAGGAATAATCCCGCCCCGCCCGCCATATAATTCAATACCGCTGACCAAACGGCCGCCTTTGCACCGAAAAGCAAAGGCAACCCACCCTGCTGTGTGCGTCAGCGCCGCATGATATGATCCAACACTCTTTTATCGGGAGCCGGAACTCCGATCGGCCGGATTGCAGACCTCCCATCCGCAGGGATGGAGGAAGGGAGCGTGAAAGCCCGGGAGGCTACCCACCTTGTCGAATCGACGGGGTTTTATTAGCGGCGCAACGGCATGGCGGGGCCTTTTGCGCCCTTTTTGCAAAAATCCCGCCTCCACCCCAAAAGCCCCGGGCTTTAGATGGGTGTTCATAAAACAGTCAATGGAGCGTATCGATACAGATACGCTCCATTTCTCATGCCAACA
>OMAE01000072.1_pt1 | contig 31192 bp, 26 predicted proteins | sample 1673701 | NCBI WGS metagenome assembly OMAE01 (sample SAMEA103958123, study PRJEB25191) | human gut metagenome | reverse complement strand
GGTCATCATCGCTCTTTTAATACGAGCCATATCTTTTTACCTCCGTATCATATCTACTGTAAATGTTAAATTGAAAATCAGGTGTTGGGCATCAGCAGCTTCAGTGCGCCAACGTTGGTCTTATCGGCATAGGTGCCCTTGCGCAGGTTTCTCTTGCGCTTGGTGGACTTCTTATTCAGGATATGAGACTTGTAGGCTTTGGCTCTCTTGACCTTACCGTTTTTGGTCAGCTTAAAGCGCTTTTTTGCACCGGTGTGGGTTTTCAGCTTGGGCATTTTATTTTCCTCCTAAATGTTATTACTGCTTATTGGTGGGGGCAGGCTTCGCATTCATAAACATGATCATACTGCGGCCCTCCATCTTGGCGGGCTTTTCCACGTTGCCCGCGTCGGCACAGGCCTCCGCAAAGCGCTGCATGATACCGTACCCCAGCTGGGAATGTGCCATCTCACGGCCGCGGAACCGGATGGAAACCTTTACGCGGTTGCCGGAAGCAAGGAACTTCTTGGTCTGGTTTACCTTGGTATCAAAATCGTGGGTATCAATGTTCAGGGAAAGCCGGGTCTCCTTCACCTCTATGGTCTTCTGGTTCTTCCGGGATTCCTTTTCACGCTTGGCCTGCTCGAACCGGTATTTTCCGTAATCCATAATACGGCAAACCGGCGGCTGCGCCTGCGGCGCGATCTTCACGAGATCCAGGCTTTTTTCCTGCGCCAGATTAAAGGCATCGCGGGAGGACATGATCCCCAGCTGCTCACCATCGGCGCCGATCACACGGACTTCCTTATCACGGATCTCTTCATTGATCTGCAGTTCTTTGTTTGCGATTGCAAAGCACCTCCTGACTGAATGGGTTGTGGTTCTCGGGCTTCCTTGTAAACAAAAAGCACGGACTCATCACTTTGATCGTCCATGCCAAAAGAACGCAAGCTGCCCCTATACGGGCTCCTGCCTCTATTGACCATGCCTGCAACCGGTGTGCGGCAGGTGAGAACGATCACGTTCTGCTTTCTTTACTCGACTATCATACCAAATCCCCCTCTCCCTGTCAAGGGGGAAATCGCATTTCTTTCTCCTTATTTTTTCCGGGCGCCGGAGTCTGCATTTTTCTCCTCCGCCGCCCCCTGCAAGGGGCAGGCATACGGGCCGCAGGCCGCCCCGGCTGCGCCGGGGCAAACGGGCTCCGCCCGTTTCGGCGGCTCCGCCGCCGGGCCTGCGGCCCGCCTCCGCAAGCCCTGCGGCCCGCACCTTCCCTCCTTCACCCTGCGGTTACAGCGCTACCTTTACTGCCTGCCCCAGGTGGAAGGAATACAGCACCGCCTCGGTCACCGGCAGGCCCAGCTGCCGCCGCACCATCGCCGCATACAGCCGCAGCTGCAGGGCATAGCGCTCGGTCAGCTCTCCCGGCTCGGTCACCCGGTCGGTCTTATAGTCCAGCAGGACGGCATGGTCGCCCTCGGTCAGCACGGCGTCCACCGCCCCCATGATCAGCGTCGTCCCCGAAACCTCCAGCGCCGGGTCCACCGCCGCCAGCTCCTCCGGGGTGAATTCCTGCAAAAACCTCATCTCCCGGTCGATCCGGTCTGCCTTCAGCAGCCGTTCTCCCAGCGGGGAGCGCATCAGCTTTTGCAGCGTTTCGGGGTCGGCCAGCCTGCCGTCCTCCCGGTAAAGATATCCCTCCGCCACCAGCCGTTTCAGCTCGGCCGCAGGGTCGTTCTTCAGCGCCGCCAGGTCGGCAAACTGCATCGTCCGGTGGGCGGCGTTGCCGCGCTCGGCGGCGGTCGCCTCCTGCCGGGTCAGACACTTGGGACGCCGCTTCAGCAGGTATTTATCCCGCATGGCACGCTCGGCCAGCTCGCTCACCGCTATTCTTCTCGGGGTCACGGTATCGGCGCCGTAGGGGTAGATATACCCCATCTTCTCCTCCAGCCACCGCAGTGCCTCGGGGTCGGCGCTCTCCGCCGCAGTGGCTCCGGCCGCTTCCTCTGCGGGGGCGTTCTCCTGCTGCTCCTCCGGGTAAATATACCGCAGCTCCAGCCCTTCCTCCTGTAAAACGGTGGGCCGCAGCCAGTCCCACAGGCTGTCGGCTGCCGCCGCGCGGTACTCGCTGTTTTCGGAAGCCAGCACGCAGCTGTCGTACATTCCCTCGCAGATCTTGGTCCCGGTCGCCGCCAGATACAGCTTTTCCCTTGCTCTCGTCAGCGCCACATACAGGATCCTCATTTCCTCCTGCAGCCTGGTCTTGCGGTTCTGCAGCTGCATGGCCGCCAGCGGCAGCGTTTTATGCTGCAGCATGGTGCGGTTATTGCGCAGCTTGCAGGCAAAGCCCAGCTCCTTATCCATGGCGATATCGGGGCTGTCCTCCGTCTTACGGAACGGCTCATTGCACCCCGCTAAAAAGACCACCGGATATTCCAGTCCCTTGCTGCGGTGGATGGTCGTCACCGTTACCGCATCCCCGGCGGCAGCGGCGGCGCTGGGCAGAATACCCCCTCTCTGCCCCAACCGTTTCAGATATTCCGCAAAATCGCTCTCGCCCCGGCCCTCCGTTTCGTGGTCGGCGGCGTGCGCCTGCAAAAGCCGCAGGTTGGCCACCGCCGTTTCGCCCTCCGGCAGCACCCGGCATTTTTCACGGTAGCCGGTCACCTCGCAGATCTCCCGGATCAGCTCGGCGGCAGGCAGCTCCTGCATTTTGGCGCGCAGGCGGTCATAGTCCCGCAGGAACCCCCCGAATTTCGCGTTCTCCGGGGCTTTTTCCAGCAGGTTCTGGTACAGTCTCTGTTTTCTTCCGGCAGCCCGCAGCACGGCCAGGTCGTCCCCGGTAAAGCCGTACATCGGGCTTACCAGCACCTCGGCCAGCTCCAGATCCAGCATGGGGTTGGCCAGAACCGCCAGATAGCTCACCACCGTTTTGACCTCTCTCGTTTCCAGAAGGTTCTCATTTTTTGCGCTTTTGGCGCCGATGCCCCGTTCGGCCAGTGCATCGAGATAAAACTGCTCTTTATTTTTGGCGCTGCGCATCAAAATGCAGATATCCCCCGGCTTTACCGGGCGGCGGGCGCCGTTCTCCTCCACGGTAAAGCCCTCCGCCAGCAGCCGCTTGATCTCATCGGCTATGACGGCGGCCTCCGCTTTGCGGCAGCCGGCGGCGTTGGTGCCGGCCGGCGGGCTGATGACCAGCGCCGTCACCGGCCGTTCCACGCTGTAATCATAGGGCAGAGAAGCCACCAGCTCATCCTCCGGCAGATAGTCCATCCCGGCCGTCCGCTGTGTCATGATGCGGCGGTACAGCCGGTTGGTAAACCCGGTGATCTCTCGCCGGGTGCGGAAGTTCGCATTCAGCGCGATTTTAGCCGGAAAGGCCCCCTCGTCCACAGGGGCGTAGCTTTCCCGCTTTTCCAAAAAGTTTTCAGGGCAGGCCTCCCGGAAGCTGTAAATGCTCTGCTTGACGTCCCCCACCATGAACCGGTGGCAGCCGCCCTCGGTCAGCGCCCGGAAGATCATCTCCTGCAGGGCGTTGGTATCCTGGTATTCATCCAGCATGATCTCGGCATACCGGCCGCCCAGCTCCTTGGCAAAGGGGGGCGGCGTCCCGTCCGGCTGCACCAGCAGCGTCAGGGCGTCATGCTCCAGGTCGCCGAAATCCAGCTTTCTGCGCTCCAGCTTGGCAGCGGCATACCGGCTGTCGAATTCCAGAATGAGTGCCCGCAGCCGTTCCATCAGCGGGGCCAGCTTTTCCTGGTCGTCCCGATACTGCCGTTCCTCCATCAGGAACACCTTTGTTTTCAGCTCGCTCACCGCCTCCGATGCCCGGCGGCGCAGCTTCAATATCGTTTCCTTGGCTTCGGTATCGGTCCACTTTTTCCGCGGGAAGGTCGGAAAACTCGCCTCCAGCACCTTTGCGGCGGCCGTGTCCCAGTCGTCGCCCGTCACGCTCTCAAAAAGGCGGGTTACCATCCCGCTGTCCTCTGCCAGGAAGGGCAGCAGCGTTTCCCGCACCACGGCGTCCTCGCTTCGCTCCGCCCACCGGGCGGCATCCCCCAGCAGGTCGGCGGCATAGTACAGGGCCTCGCCTGCCCGCTGCCGCAAAAGCCCGCTCCACACCGTTTCATCCAGCCCGGTTTCGGTGTCGGCGGCAATATATTCCTCCGCCCACGCCCGGTAGAAGGGGTGGTTGCGTAAAAACTGATACAATATCAGCAGAAGGTTCATCACCTTGCGGTCGTTCCTGCTCCCGGAAAACAGCTCGATGAGCCGCATAAATTCCGGCTCGGCCTTTTCGTATTCCTCGTCCAGCAGCTCCTCCAGTACGGCGGCCTGCAAAAGGTCGTTCTCTCCCTCCCTGCCCAACTGCATATCGCCGGGCAGCCCCAGCACCTGGAAATTCTCCCGAATGAGCCGGTAACAGAAGGCATGGATGGTACAGATCTCGGCATTTCCCAGCAAAAGGCTCTGCCGGCGCAGGGCGGCGTTTTCCGGCTCCTGCTCCATCTTTTCGTACAGCCGCTGGGCGATCCTCTGCCGCATTTCCTCGGCCGCCGCATTGGAAAAGGTCACGATGAGCAGCCGGTCGATATCCACGGGGTTTTCCCGGTCGGTGATGAGAGAAAGCACCCGTTCGGTCAACACGGCCGTTTTGCCGCTGCCCGCCGCCGCCGAGATCAGCAGATCGCCGCCCCGTGCGGTAATGGCTTTTTTCTGGGGAAGGGTCCATTGGCGTTCGCTCATTCGTTTTTCTCCTTTCCGCCCAACTCCCGGTGGGGGGCGTCGGGGTCGGTATTATTGCAGAGCCCTGCATAGGGGCAGTAGCCGCAGGGGTCGTTGCCGCCCCCCTTGGCGGGGAAGGGCGCCACCCTTCCGCAAAGTAGGTCGGTGCCCATTTTTTCGATGTTGCCGTAAACGGTCTTTTTCACCTCGTCGAAGGTCTCCCTGCTGTAAATGCGGGAGTCCTTGTAAAATTCGCCGTTCTGCTTCATTCTTACCGGGATATACACCCCGGCCAGCTCCTGCTCCATGGCCCGCAGGACGTTCTCATTTTCGAGAAGCATCCCCTTCATCCGCAGGGCGTCGTTGACCTCGGCGGCCACCGTATCTGCGGTGCTGTCCTGCGTCACCTCTATGGCCTCCAGCCGGCTGGGCAGGTACAGCACCCCGGCCGGCTGCGGCGTCCCGAAGCGGTGGTGCTCATCGCCGCAGGCCGCAAAAAGGTAGATGAGCATCTGCATATTGAGGCCGTAGGCCACTTCCTCGAATTTGAATTCCTTGGTGCCGGATTTATAGTCGATGACCCGCAGGTAGTCCCCGTCCGGCCCGTGGAACAGATCGACCCGGTCGATGGAGCCCCGCAGAGTGATGGGGGTACCGTCCTCGGCCGCCAGCCGGGGGGAGGACACCTCGCCTCCCTCCCCTACCGGGACCTCGGTGGCGGCGGCGGTGAATTCGCTTTGCGCAAATTCCTCGGCCATGTGCCGCAGGATAAAGCCCAGCATCAGCCGCAGCCGCTGGAACTGATACCGGAACCTTGCGGTAACGGCGGCGGGGTCGGGCACCATCCGGTCGATATATTCGGTGAGATAGCGGCGGATCTCCGCGTCCATCTCCTCGGGGGAAAGGCCATAAAGCCCCTCGCTGCCGTAATGGTTCACCATCTGCTGGAAAACATAGTGGATGGCGGAGCCGGACTCGAAGGGGGAAAACTCCACCCTTTGCCGGGGGCGCAGCCGCAGCATTTTATCGCAGAAAAACTGGTAGGGACACTGGTAGAACCGGTCGATGGCGGTGGGGGCGAGCTTTAATTCCCTGCCCAGCAGCCGCCGGGCCTGCTCCGGGGCAATGTTGCCGGCCGGGGCATTTCGGGCCACCCGCTTCATCGCCGCCGGATAGTCCCCCTCTCCCAGCCGCTCCAGAAGGGCGGCCAGCAGCGCCTCCTCCTGCCGGTTTTTCCCCAGGGCCGCCGCATACCGGCCCTTGGCGGTGGTCTCATTCACCACCCAGAATTCAGCGGGCAGGCTTTCGGTTTTCCGGGGCGTCACCTGCAGGGGACGCAGCACCCGCAGCAGGCAGCCGCTGGGGGCCAAGGCGGTATCTCCGGCTATATTCTGCCGGGCATAGGTGATATAAAGCCGTTCGGCGGGGGCCGCAAGGGCGGAATACAGCACAAACTGCTCCCGCAGGGCGCTTTCGGTGCCGATGACCGGAAGCTCTGCGCCGAAGGTGTTCAGCTCCTCCCGTTCACGGGTGGAAAAAAGTCCCGCTGCCGCCCCGACTGCCGGGAAAATGCCCTCATTGACGCCGAGGACAAATACCACCCGGGGCGATTGCAGGCGAACCCGGTCGCTTTCGGCCAAAATCACATGGTCTACGGTATTGGGGACATCCCCGAGGTCGATGCGGGAAAGCGCCAGCCGGAACAGCTCTCCCCATTCCCTGGCGGTCATGGTCTTTCCGGGGTAAAAATCGGCCATAAGGTCCAAAACATCCACCACACGGTTCCACTGGCGGTCAATGGCCTGCCGTTCGGCGGGGCTGCCGTCCCGGGTGAGGTTTTGCAGGGCTTCGGTCTTTTGGGCATAGCGGTAAACCGCCGCCGCAAAGCCGGGGCCGTCGGTATTTTTTATGCTCTGCCGCAGGGCAAAAAGCGGCTCGGTCACCGCACGGTGGGCAGTCTCGGCCTCGGCCAGCTCCGCAGCGTATTCCTCTGGGGCCGCCTCGGACATTCCTTCAGGATTGCCGGTAAAGGGGGCACGCCAGTCCTCCCCGGTGACGTTCCACACATAGCAGTAGTTTTCCAGCCGGCCGGCCTGCTGCGGGGAAAGCCCCGAAGCCGCGGAACGAGCCAGCCGCAGAATGGCCAGGGTCTTCAGGCTGCCGGCGGCAGCCTCCAGTGCGGTAAGCAGGAAAAAGGGCAGCGGCGCAAAAAGGATGTTCTGCTTTTCGCCGCAGAAATAGGGCAGGCCGTATTCCTCCAGCACCGTTTTGGCGTTCCGGTATCGGTCCAGGTCACGGCAGAGGATAACGCAATCCCGGTAGCGCAGGCCGTTTTCCCGCACCAGTCTGCTGATCTCGGCGGCGGCAAACCGCATCTCCTCGTAAACGGTCGGCGCCTCGATAAGCTGAAGGCTCTCCCCGGCGGCGGGGGCTGCCGTCTGCGGCCGGGTAAAGGCCCTTTGCAGGGCGGCCAGCTCGGCGTTTTGGTGGCGTTTATCCTCGGTCAGGATCAGCGGCTTTTCACATTCACACCCGTGCGCGGCCGCATACGCACGCATCCGCAGCAGGAATTTTTTTTGATAAAGGAAGATGTCCTCCCCGGCATCGAGAGAGGGGCAGGTCATCGAAATGGTAAGGGCATCGGCGGCAAGGAGGATATGCTGCAGCATGGCACGCTCGCTCACCGAAAAATAGTCGAAGCTATCCACCCACACCCGCCGCCCGGCAAACCAGTTTTTCTCCTCGGCACGGGCAAGGGCAAGGGTCAGCTCATCCAGCGGGTCATGGAAGCGCTGCTCCACCAGCGCCTGAAACGCATCGAAAATAAGCTGCATATCCCGCAGCTTCTGCCCCAGCGCACCGTCGGTCTGCCGGGAAAGCTCCGCCACGGCCTGCGGCGTAAGACCGGCCCGTTTGAAATCGGCGACGGTTTGCAGCATGGCGGTGACAAAGCCGGGGTAAGCTGCCTGCCGCCGGTAAAGGGTAAGGGCGTCGGCGACCTCGGCAATGGCTTCCCGCATCAGCAGCGCCCGGCTCACCTCATCCATAGGGCGAAGGGCCAGGCCACCGCATTCCCGGAAGATGTTTTCCGCCAGGCGGGGGAAGCTGTATAGGGTTACATAGCGCTGCTCTTCGGCGGTGAAAAGCGCGCTGACCCGGCGTTCCATCTCAAATGAGGCGTGCTCCGGCACCAGCAGCAGAGCGGGCTGCTGCCGGGCGGCGGAGGCGCGGATCCGGCGGAGGGTCTCGGTGGTTTTGCCGGTTCCGGCTTCGCCGAGGATCAGTTGCAGCATGGGGAGGACTCCTTTCGGGCAGGTTTTTGGGGAATGCAGGGGGAGAACGGCCCGCAGGGCCGCCGGGCTTCGCCCGGCGCAGGCGGCCTCCGGCCGCCGAAACCGCCCCGAAGGGGCGGTTTGCCCTGCGGGCCGCAGCCTGCGGCTTTCGGCAGGCCTGCGGGGGGCCGCAGCAGCGGTGCAATATCTTTCCAAGATGATTGTACCACAGGTTCGGCAAAGAGGACAAGACCCTTGCGCGAAAAATACGAACAAATTTTCGCCAAATGCCCCTCCCGCCGAAAAAGGAAAATCCGCCCGTCCCCTATCGTGCCGGGGGCAGGCGGATGGCATTGGTCATGTTTATGCAAATTCGTAGTGGGGGCTCTTATAGCGCAGCCGGATCTTATCGGCGATCATGGCGATGAACTCGCTGTTGGTGGGCTTGCCGCGCAGGTTATGGATGGTATAACCGAAATAGGAATTGAGGACGTCCACATCCCCGCGGTCCCACGCCACCTCAATGGCATGACGGATGGCACGCTCCACCCGGGAGGCGGTGGTATCGTTCTTTTTGGCGATGGCCGGGTACAGCACCTTGGTGACGCCGTTGATGATATCCGGCTCCCGGACGGTCATAATGATGCCGTCCCGAATGTACTGGTAGCCCTTGATATGGGCGGGGATGCCGATCTCCAGGATGATCCCGGTGACCACCGTTTCCAGGTCGATGATCTTTGCAGAGGAATGGGCGGCCGGCTCCGCAATGGGTGTGGGATTGAACAGCATATCCACCCGATCCGCAAGGATCTCCGGGTCGAAGGGCTTAACGAAATGGTAGGCAGAGCCTGCCTTCACAAGCTGGTTGGTAATGCCGGGTGCGTCCACGGCAGTCATGGTGAAAAAGACGGGGCTTTCGCCGCATTCCCCACGGGCGGCGGTCATCAGCACGCCCAGCCCGTCAATGCTGCTCATCATCACATCCATCAGCACCACGGCGGGGTGGCGCTCCCGGATTTTCTCCAGCAGCTCCCGGCCGTCCTTGCGGCAAAGCTCAACATCAAAGCCCTTATTCTCCAGGGCGGTTTTACAATGGCTGCGGAATTCCCCTGCATCATCAACAAGCAGCAATAATCTTACGTTCTTCATGGTTCTCCTCCTAAAAGTTGTGTAATCCGGCCGTTGATATGATGTTACCATAAATTGTAAATGATTTCAACATTTAATTTGCATTTTTCCGAATAAGTTTCTGCTAATATCTGCTACTTTTAGATGAAATGCGTCAAAACAGTGTTATCCTCTGTCAAATATAGATGTTTTTCCTTTATTTCCGGCAAAATACGACCGCCCCGCCGACCCGCACCGGAAAGCCGTCCGCTTCAAAGAACTTGTCATTATCTTCTATCAATATAACGCAAAACCGCCGGAAAAGCAACGGCCGGGAAAAATTTCATCAAAAAAGAACGCCCGCGGGGGCGTTCTTTTTGGTTGGGCCGGCAGGATTCGGACCTGCGGGATGCGGGAGTCAAAGTCCCGTGCCTTACCGCTTGGCTACGGCCCAGAGTATAAGCCAGGGGATACCCGAATAGGTATCCCCTGTGCATGGGGTGGATAGTGGAATTCGAATCCACGACCTCCAGAGCCACAATCTGGCGCGCTAACCAGCTGCGCTATACCCACCATATTAACTTGAATTGGCGCGCCAGAAGGGACTCGAACCCCTGGCCTACTGCTTAGAAGGCAGTTGCTCTATCCTGCTGAGCTACTGGCGCAAGCAAAGCGTGGAGCGGGTGATGGGAATCGAACCCACGTAACCAGCTTGGAAGGCTGGAATTCTACCATTGAACTACACCCGCAGGTCCAAAGGCGGTCTTTGGCGACATCAGTTATCATACCAAAAGAGGGGGCTTTTGTCAACCGTTTTTCTCAATTTACAAGAATTAATTTGCGAAAAAGGTTGTCACCGACCGGCGGATGTGCTAAAATCTTAATGTAGTATGCACTATTTCATGAAAGGACGATTTTTCCTATGTCTGGACATTCCAAATGGAATAATATCAAACGCAAAAAGGGCGCATCCGACGCCGCAAAGGCCAAGGTCTTTACCAAGGTGGCCCGTGAGATGTCGGTAGCGGTAAAGGAGGGCGGCCCCGACCCCGAGACCAACGGCAAGCTGCGTGACTGCATCGCCAAGGCCAAGGCCGCCAATATGCCCAATGAGAATATCGAGCGCTGCATAAAGAAAGCCGCCGGCAGCGAGGATAAGAACAGCTACGAGGAGATGGTATACGAGGGCTACGGCCCCAACGGCGTCGCCGTCATCATCGAATCGCTGACCGATAACCGCAACCGCACCGCCGGTGACCTGCGCCACTACTTTGATAAGTGCGGCGGCAATCTGGGTCAGAACGGCTGCGTGGGCTATCTGTTCACCAAAAAGGGCCAGATCGTCATCGATAACAGCGAGGGCGAGCTGGACGAGGAAAAGGTGATGGAGGACTGCTTTGACGCCGGCGCCGAGGATGTGGATTTCGATGAGGAGACCATTGAGGTGTATACCGGGGTGAATGAGCTGCGCGAGGTGCGCGAGGCGCTGGAGAAGAAGGGCTATACCTTCCTTTCTGCCGAGCCAGCCTATATCCCCTCCACCTATACCACCCTGCCCGATGAGGATGCTGCCGATAAGATGACCCGGCTAATGGACCTTCTGGACGACTGCGATGACGTTCAGGGCTTCTGGCACAACTGGGAAATGTAATAAATCCCCCGCAAATACAAAAAATCCAGGCGGCGCCCCCAAAGCGCCGCTTTTTCTCACAGAAGGAGGGCAGACTATGAAGGAGCTGCGAAGGGCCGCTTTGGTGCTTTGCGCCGTGCTGATGCTCTGCACCGTTGCGGCGGCCGAGTCCGAATGGGATAGTCCTGACAGCTTTGACTGGAATACGACCTCCTCTTCCCCCGTAATACAACAGCCGGAGCAATCCGAGCCTTCCCCCGAAACACAGCCGGAGCAATCCGAGCCTTCCCCCAATGAGAGCAGCAGCCAAATGGACGACTCCCTTTGGGGGAGCTACGGCACCCATAACGTCAGGCCGAATATCGAGCCGCCCTCCGAAAAGCAGCAGGAGCTGGAGGAGGCCCAGCGCGCATGGGAGGAAGACCAGATGCAGCGGGAGGAGGCCTTCCGGGAGGCGGAGCAGGTGACTACCGAACCGCCCGGGGAGGATAAGGATGCAAAAAAGCAGCCCTCCGCCGGGAACGGCGCCGGGGATGACGCCCCGACCGAGCTGACCCTGCCGGTGCAGGCCCCCAAGCCCGTAAGCCCCGTGCGGTATATCCTCATCGGGGCGCTGCTGGCCGCCGCCTTGTGTATTGCCCTGTATCTCTTTACCCATCCCGTCCGGGAGGAGGACGACCCGGAGGAAAACGAATGAACTGCCAAACCGAAAGGAGGAGAGCCTATGCCGGAGCCGAACCTTTGCCGCCATTGCTTTTGCGCGATGGAGGAGGGAGAAACGGTGTGCCCCGTATGCGGCAAAAAGCCGGATGCCGAAAACCCGGAGCAGGCCCTGCCGCCGGGAACGGTGCTTTCCGGGCGGTACCGCATAGGAACGGTGCTGCACCACAATGACCTGCTCACCACCTATCTTGGGTGGGATACCGAAAAAGGCCGCAAGGTGCAGGTGGAGGAATTCTTCCCCGGCATATTGAAGCGCGCCGAGGACGGCCGGGGCATTATGCTCATTTCCGCCGAAAGCAAAACGCTGTTCCGCACCATGGCCAGCGACCTGCACGACCGCTGGAAGCGGCTGACGGAGATCAACCACAAGGCCATGCTGAAAACGCTGGTGCTTTTTTCCGAAAACGACACCCTGTACCGGGTGACCGAATACCTGCGGATGGAGCCGCTGGAAAGCTATCTGGAGCGTCAGGGCGAAATGAGCCTGACCGACGCCCGGCAGCTCATCAGCCCGCTGATCTCGCTGCTTTCCCAGCTGCACAATATGGGGCTGACCCATTGCGGCATCTCGCCGCAGAACATCTACGTGGACAGCCGCAAACGGGTGGTGCTGGATGGCTTTGCGCTGCCGGAGCTGCGCACGGTGGGCAACGGCCTGCACGCCGAGCTTTACGCCGGGTACAGCGCCCCGGAGCAGTATTCCAAGGCACTGTGGCAGGGCGAATGGACCGATATCTATTCCCTGGGGGCGGTGCTGTACCGTATGCTGGCGGGACAGGCCCCCGTCAGTGCCGAGCTGCGCGGCGAAAAGAATTTTCTCTCCCCGCTGTCAAAGCTGCGCCCCGACCTGCCCGAAAACGTCTGCGACGGCATTATGCGGGCGCTCAATATCGACCACAAGCAGCGCTATCGCTCGATGGAAGCCTTTTCCGCAGCGCTTTTGGAGGAATCCGGCGCCAATACCGCGGTATTCCGGCCGGAAGCACCCACCCGCCCCATCGAAAAGCCCGTAACCGGGCAGGGGCGGCAGCTTTCCCCGACGATGACGCTGCTGGCGGCGCTGCTGGTTTTAAGCGTACTGGGGAATATTGTCCTTGCAATATGGCGCGGTGGCGGCATGAACGGAGCCGACGACCCGGCCGCCCCGGTGATGGAACGCAGTCTGGAGGGGTACTACCTCCCCGCCGTAGAAAACGAGCTGGAGCATATGACCGGGGTCAATTTCACCTATCGGTATGAATACAGCGACACCTACCCCGCCGGGGTGATCTATAAGCAGTCCTTGGCGGTGGGTCAGGTCCTGCCGGAGGACGGCAGCGTGACGCTTTACATCAGCAAGGGGACACAGAATGTGGAGATGCCCGACCTGTACGGTGCCAATGAAGCCTACGCCGTCCGCATCCTGAACGACCGTCAGATCAACTACACCATTTCCTACGACACCGACCCCGAAACGGGCGGCGCTCCGGGCACGGTGGTGGGGTTGAGCATCACGCCGGGCAGCACGGTACGCCCCAAAACTGCCGCCGAAGCCGATACCGTAACGGTAACGGTGAAGTCGGCCGCACCGGAGGAACCGGGCTTCTGACAGCAAATATAATGCCCGCAGGGGGTGCTCCTGCGGGTATTTTTGCAGCGGTCGTATATCGGCGATGGCTGCGTCGCGTGCCTCGAAAGGCAACAGCCCGTCTCCGCCGGGCATGAGCCTTCCTTCGCCCCGCCTCCTTGCCCTCATCCGATCTCCGCCCGCCGCAAGGACGGAATTTAAGCCTGTGGTTTTCCCCCGCAGGCTTTTTTGTTTACAGCAGGGTGCGAAAGCTCGGGGTGATGGACTCCTTGAGATGCTCCATCATCCGCAGGGCGGCATCCAGGGTGCTGAACAGCCCCGAACGGTCGTCCTCCTGGCAGTAGGCCGGCAGCTCCGAAAGATGCTCCATGATATTATCCAGATGATCGTGGCGGACATAGAGCAAAAACCGCGGTTCCATGCTGTTCCACTCCTCCATCAGCTGCTCGCAGCTTTGCCGGACCGCAGCCGCCCCCTCCCGCTCTGCAAGGGTGCGTACCGCTGCGGTATCCCCGCTGATCTTATCGATGCTCCTTTGCATATCCACCAGCGTATAAACGCTGATGCCGATGATGAGCAGCAAAATCCCCGCCGCTGCCAAAACCCGTTTCATCGGTCACGCTCCTTTGCTATGATATCGCAGCTGCCGTCCGGACAGGCGACCATAAGATAGACCTCCTCCACCGGGAGTTTTCGGGCGGCGGCCTGCTTTTTCACCCAATTGAGGTCCCTGCCGCTGCGGCGCAGCGCCTCATTCATGATGGTCCCCTCGCACACCACCGCAAGGGGCGGGGCGTTGTCCTCGGGGCGGTCGGGCAAAGAAAGCGCCTGCGGCGTGACGGTGCGGCTTTGATATTTCTGATAGACCGAGAGCTTCCCGTTGGTTTCCACCACCGCAAATTCCACCTCCTCCACCCGGAAGATGCCGTTCTGCCGAAGCTGGGTCATCAGGTCATCGGCGGAAAACCGCAGCTCCCGCATCTCCTTCTGGTCTATTTTCCCATTGTGGATGATGATAATGGGCCGCCCGGAAATGATCCGCCGCAGCCGGGCGCTTTTCAGGCAGAAAAAGGAGGTCAGCACCTCGAAGCACATCAGCGCCAGTATGGGTAAAAGCCCCGCAAACATGGGGCTGTCGGTCTCCTCGATGGTAAGGGTGGCGATATTGGAAATGAGGATGGTGATGACCAGCTCCGAGGGCTGCAATTCCCCGATCTGCCGCTTACCCATCAGCCGCATGCCGAACACCACCACAAGATACAAAATAAAGGTACGCAAAAATGTGACCAGCAAAAAATCACCTCGCTACACAGGGTATTATTTACGGCTTTCGGCAGCATATTCCCGTACATATTCCGGCGGCGGGCGCAAATAATGAAAAGAGATTTGCGGCGGCGCGGCGGGAGGTGGTAAAATGCCGGAAAAACTGGATCGCAGCCTTGTGCTGGTGCGGGAGCGCATCGAAAAAGGGATGCGCGGCTCGGCCGATCTCATTTTGGATGAGTTTCAGATCGCGGGCGTCAAGGGGCTGGCGTTTATGTTTGACGGGCTGGTTTCCAACAGTCAGGTCAGCGATTTTTTGCTGCGTCCCCTGTCCCGTATCCAGCCCTCGGAGATCACCCCCGAGGGGCTGTGGGATATTTTGCAGCGGGAATTTTTATTCAGCAGCGAGCAGGGCGTGGTGGATAACTACGATGACCTGTTCACCCGGGCGATGAGCGGCTTTGTGCTGGTGCTGCTGGACGGCGTGCCGAAGGCGCTTTCGCTGGGGTATCAGGGCTTTGTGACCCGCAGCGCCGGGGAGCCCGCCATGGAAAAGAACCTGCGGGGCACCCGGGAGGGCTTCACCGAAAGCAACAATACCAATACCGCCATGGTGCGCCGAAGGCTGAAATCCCCCTGCCTGACGGTGGAAACGCTGTGTCTGGGGCGGCAGAGCCGTACCAATGTGCGGCTGGTCTATTTAAGCGACGCAGCCGAAAAGGAAACGGTGGACGCCGTGCGGCAAAAGCTGCAAAGCGCCGGGCTTTCCCTTGTGCTGGACAGCGCCTTTTTGCAGGCGTTTTTCGGCAAGGGGGCGGCGTCACTATTTACCGGGACGGGGATGACCCAGCGCCCCGATACCCTCTGTGCCAAGCTGACCGAGGGACGGGTGGGGGTGATGGTGGACGGCAGCCCCAATGTGATGATCGTGCCCTACCTTTTCACCGAGCATTTTCACACGCTGGATGATTACACCCAGCGGCCCTATTTTACGGCTTTCGTTAGGGCTTTGCGGCTGGCGGCGTTTTTTATTACCATTCTGCTGCCGGGGTATTATGTGGCGGTGGTCACCTTTCACCCGGAGCGCATCCCCCGCAGCCTTTTGCCGGTTTTTCTCGGCTCGGTGGCGGCAACGCCGCTTTCCGCCGCGGGGGAAGCACTGGTTTTGTTTCTTTTGTATGAGCTTCTGCGGGAGGCCGGGCTGCGCCTGCCGGATGCCATCGGGCATACCTTGAGCGTGGTGGGCGGCATCGTCATCGGGGATGCCATCGTGACCGCCGGGCTGGTGGGTCTGCCGATGATCATCATTATCGCACTGACGGCGGTAAGCGCCTTTGCGGTGCCCGGCCTCTATGAACCGGTGACCATCCTGCGCTTTCTGTTTATCATCATCGGCGGAGGGCTGGGGCTGTACGGCATGGCGCTGGGCGTTTTGCTGCTGGCGGTAAACCTGTGCAGCCTGCACACGCTGGGAACGCCGCTGACCGCCCCGGTGGCGCCGTGGCAGCCCGGTGCGCTGCGGGATCTGTTCTGGCGAAGCGGGTGGCGGCGGCTGGGCCGGCGGGACTACCGTATCTCCTCCGCCCGGCAAAAGGGGGAGCAGGATGCGGACTGAACAAATCAGCGGGGCGGGGCAGGTTTTTTCGCTGCTGGCGCTTTCGCAAAGCTTTTGGCTGCTGTGCAGCCGTCCGCCGCTGGCAAACGGCCTGCTGACCGCTGCGGCCGGGGCTGCGGCCTACGGGGTGGTATTTTTTCTTGCGGTGCTGTGCCGCCGGGCCGCCGCAAAGAAAAAATCCCTCTCCAAGGGCTCCGCTGCGGCGGGGATGCTACTGGCGGCGGGGTATTTTTCGGTGACGGCCGGGCAGCTGCTTACCGCCTGCCGGGTGCTGTTCGATGAAGCATTTTCGCCGTTTCTCCTGCTGGCGGTGCTGCTGGCTGCGGTATGGGCGGCGGCAGCCGCCGGGCAGGAGCCCTTGGGGCGGGCGGCCTTCCTCCTTGCGGGGGTGTTCCTGCTGGGGGTGGTCTTGCTGATCGCCGGGGTGCTGCCGCAGGCGGCCTTTCTCAATCTGCGGATGCCGGAACGGGACAGCGCCCTGCTTTCGCGGGAGATTTTATTCATCCTTCCGCAGCAGATCGAGCCGTTTTTACTGCTGCTGCTTGCCCCGCAGACCGATCGGCCGCACTCCCCTGCCCTGCTTCTTTGGGCGCCCGTGGGGTTTCTCCTTAATGCCGCGCTGCTGCTGACGGCGGCGCCGGTGCTGGGGCATTACGGCAGCCTGCTGCCCTATCCCGTCATGCTGCTGGCAAAGTCGGCGGGCCTTTCTGGGATGGTGCCGGTCTACTGCTTTTTGCTCATCACGGCGGCGTTTTTCCGGCTTTCCGGGCTGGCGGCGGGGGCACTTCGGCTGGGGAAGCAGGCGGGAATACCGCAGGGGACGGCGCTTTGGGCAGCGGCGGGGCTCACGCTCGCCGGAACAATCACCCTGCACTACACCGGCTGGGAGCCACAGCGGGCCTATGCCGCTTTAGGCGTCATGGGGTTGTTGTGGGGGCTCCCGGTGGTGGCGGCAGGCAGGGGCGGCGGGCAGAAGCGGGAACCGGCAAGGCAGCGGTGAAGGCAGGCCGGCACCCGACGAGCCGCAACACAGCCGAGCCCCGCTTATGGTCGTAGCCCCGGAATAAAAAACAGGAGGATCGACCCATGCGTTTGCGCCGTTTAGCCGCTGTGATATTTTTGCTTTTGCTGCTGCCCGGCTGCGGCGGGCGCTCCATCTCCCACCGGCTGGTGGTCTCCTCAATGGGGGTGGCGGGCGGCAACGATGGGCTGACTGCCGTCCTTGAGATCATCCGGGGAGAGGAAAATGAGCGCATCACCGCTGCGGGGCGGGATTTGAACGCCCTTTTTACGGATGCCGAACGGCAGACCGGCAAGCAGCTTTATCTCGGTGCGATGCAAAGCATCATTTTTTCCGGCGTGGCAGATGCCGACGAGCTGCGGGCGCTGCTGATGCAGCTGCTCCGCGACGGGCGCATCAGCCCCAACACCCAGGTCGCCCTGTGCGAAAATGCCCTGTCCATTTTGGGGGAAACGGTCACCGGGGACGATATAACGGCGCTTTTGACCCGCCAATATACCGCCACCCGCCAAAACGGGCTGAAGGAACTGGTAAACCTGTTGGACGGTGCGGGGCGGGATGGGCTGCTGGCATGGCTCACGGCGGAGGACGGCTCCCTGCGGGCGACCGGCGTGGTTGCGACCGGGCAGCGGAACTACCGTGACCCGTGGCAGCCGGATAAGCTGTGCCTCATGCTGCTGCGGCGCGCCCCGGAAATGCGGCTGTCGGTGCCGGTAGCCGCGGGAGAAGCGGCTATCTTGCTGCGAAGAATGGCGGTAGCGGGGGTGCATTTTACCGCAAAAGGGGCTGTGGTGACCGTTACTGCGGAGGCAACGGTGCAGGCGGTAAACGGCGAGCCCGTAAGCAGGCAAATACTGGAGCATGCACTGGAGGATGCCCTGCGGCGGCAGCTGCTGCAAATGAACGACCGGATGCGCAGCACCGAAAGCGACCTTTTGGGGATGGGGGCACGGGCGGCGCTGGCCGGCCGGGAGGATGAACCGATCGATTTTGCCGGGATGGAATACAGGCTGTGGACGGTGCTGCGGGACCCCTGCGGACTGTTGGAATAGGGATGCAGTTTTTGGCAGGAAAAAGAATTTCGGGATCATGGAAACGGAAAATCAGGAACATTTGCCATAAGTACTCCTTATGCCATATTGGTTTGCCATTAGAATTGCTTTTTGGTCGACCCCATTTTAGGATGAAAAAGCCGCGCGATCATCGTCATATTGATAAGCTGTGCTAATGGCTTTGCCCATTCCCATAAGCCTGCATTTCAGATTGGCAGCCATTTTCAGTAAAAATGCCGGGATGGTTTTTCATCATCGAAAAGCGGTGCGGATGGTACGGGCTGCTAACGGGCACAGTTTCTGGCAGGTCGGGGGATCGCTGCATCCGGCGCTTAATTTTACATCGCATCTTTGGGGAATTCGGGCGCAAAGTAAGCCATGGGCAGCGCATAAAGCGGCGCCGCCCGACCGCAAAAAGGGGGTGAAAAGGATGCGAAAAACAGTCAGGACGGGGTTTTGGTTTTTCGGGATGGCGGTACTGGTGATGCTGGCGGCAGCGCTCTACTGGCAGGCTGCCCTGCCGGATGAATATACCGTAACACGGGGCAGCAGCCTATCTCTGCCCGGCAATATCACCGCCGTATATGGCGGGGAAAGCGCTGCGGCCCGCAGCGGGGAAACGATGACGGAAGCGGAGCTTCGTTTGCCGCTGGGGGTGGCGGTAAAGACCGTCCGGGTGCGGTATGCACAGCGGGAAACAGTGCTGGTATCCGGGCGGCCCTTTGGCATAAAAATGTTCACCGAGGGGCTGATGGTGGTCGGCTTTACCGATTTTTCCACCGACGGCAGGCGCATGAACCCGGCCCGCAGCGCCGGGCTTTCCACCGGAGATATTCTTTTGAGTATTGACGGCATTTCGCTGACCTCCAATGAGCAGATGGGCGCACTGGTGCAGGGCGGCGGCGGGCGGCCGGTTCGGCTGGTTTACCAGCGGCAGGGCCGGGAATATACCGCCGTTATCACCCCGCAGAAAAGCGTGACCGATAACCGGTGGCATCTGGGGCTGTGGGTACGGGATAGCTCTGCGGGCATCGGGACGGTGACCTATTTTGATGAGAACGCCCGCACCTTTTCGGGGCTTGGGCATCCCATCTGCGATGTGGATACCGGGGAGATCATGACCCTTTCCACCGGGGAGGGCGTGGACGCCGTCATCACCGGGGTGACCCCCGGAAAAAGCGGCGCTCCCGGTGAACTAAAGGGACAGTTTGTCACGGGGCGGCCCTTTGCCCGGCTGACCGCCAACAGCACCTGCGGCATCTGCGGCAGGCTTTCCCCCGATTTTACCCCGCAGGGGATGCGGATGGCGGTGGCCTTCCGGCATGAGGTACAGCCCGGCCCCGCCAAAATACTGACCACCATAGCGGGCAGCACCCCGAAGGAATACGATGTGGTAATAGAAAAGGTGCTGCGGGGCAGCGGCCATGCGGGGCAGAATATGGTCATCCGGGTGACAGACCAAACGCTGCTGCAAAAAACCGGCGGCATCGTGCAGGGGATGAGCGGTTCCCCGCTGGTGCAGAACGGGATGCTGGCGGGGGTGGTGACCCATGTTTTTGTGGATGAGCCGAACCGCGGGTATGCCGTTTTTGCCGAAACGGTGCGAACCGCCGAAAAAGCTGCGACGGCCGCACGGGACGCCGCCGCATAGCAGGAAAAAGCCCCCGGAGTGTGGTTCTCCGGGGGTGTACTTATATGGCGAGTGATGCCTGAACGAAGCCGTAAAACAGCGGGTGCGGGCGGTCGGGGCGGCTTTTGAATTCCGGGTGGAACTGGCAGCCAACGAACCACGGATGGCCGGGCAGCTCGATGACCTCCACAAGGGCGCCGTCCGGGGAGGTGCCCGCAAGCACCAGACCGGCCTTTTGCAGCTCCTCCCGGAAGGCGTTATTGAATTCGTAGCGGTGGCGGTGGCGTTCGCTGATCTCCCGCCGGCCGTACAGGGCAAAGGACTTTGTGCCCTCGGAAAGCAGGCAGGGATAGCGTCCCAGCCGCATGGTGCCGCCCTTTTGGGTCACGCCCACCTGCTCCGGCAGCAGGGCGATAACGGGGTGGGCGGTGGTGCTGCTGAATTCGGCGCTGTCGGCATCCGCCCAGCCTGCCGCATGGCGGGCAAATTCGATGACGGCGATCTGCATTCCCAGGCAGATGCCGAGGTAGGGGATGTTCTTTTCCCGGGCAAATTGCGCCGCCATAATCATGCCCTCGATGCCGCGGTCGCCGAAGCCGCCGGGCACCAGGATGCCGCCGCAGCCGCAAAGCGTTCGGGCGATGTTCTGCGGGGTGAGGGTCTCGCTGTCCACCCAGCGGATGGTCACCTCGGCATCACAGGCGGTGCCGGCATGAAACAGCGCCTCCGCCACGCTGATGTAGGCATCCCGCAGGCCGGTATATTTGCCCACCAAGGCGATTTCCACATGGCGGTGGACGCCCTTTATCCTTTGCACCATCGCCGTCCATTCGGTCAGGTCGGGGGTTCTCTCCCCCAGCCCCAGCCGCCGGCAGACGGCATCGCACAGGCCCGCCTTATGCAGCAGCAGCGGAACCTCATACAGGGTATGGGCGGTCACATTGGGGATGACACAGTTTTCCTGGACGTTGCAGAACAGGGCGATTTTGCGGCGGATGTCCTCGCTGATGGGGGCATCGGTGCGGCAGACCAGGATATCCGGCTGGATGCCGACCGACAAAAGCTCCTTGACGGAATGCTGGGTGGGCTTGCTTTTTAATTCCCCGCTGCCGGGGATGGAGACGATAAGCGGGACGTGGATAAAGAGGACGTTTTCCCGGCCCTTTTCCACCGCCACCTGCCGGATGGCCTCCAGAAACGGCTGGCTTTCGATATCCCCCACCGTGCCGCCGATCTCGCTGATGATGATATCGGTGCTGCCGTCCTCCATGGCGTAGATGCGGCGCTTGATCTCATCGGTGATGTGGGGGATGATCTGCACCGTGCCGCCGAGATAGCCGCCCTGCCGCTCCCGATTGAGGACGCTCCAGAAGATCTTGCCGGAGGAGACCGAAGCGTTGCCGTCCAGCGAGACGTCCACAAAGCGCTCGTAGTGGCCGAGGTCAAGATCGGTTTCGGCGCCGTCCTCGGTGACGAAGACCTCGCCGTGCTGGTAGGGGCTCATGGTACCGGGGTCCACATTCAGGTAGGGGTCGAATTTCTGGTTTTTGACCCGCAGGCCGCATTGCTTCAAAAGGCGCCCCAAGGACGCCGCACAGATGCCCTTGCCAAGGCCGGACACCACGCCGCCGGTGACGAAAATATACTTCATGCCGCTTCGCTCCTCTCGTATTTCTTCACACGCACTAAAAAACAGCATTGATTATACCGCTGCAAGTCCCGGCGGTCAATGCTGCAAATTTGCAGATTATTCAATGAAATCCAGCGGCATGATTGGATAAATGGGAGAAAAGACGAAGGACGAAAAAGTTTTTCTTGCAAATTGGGCGTGGGCGCGCTATGATAGAGTCGATCCCCCCTATGGGGGATTATTGTTTTTTGACGCAAAAAGGCCCGGAGGGTTTGTCCTCCGGGTCGTTTTTCGGTCACAGGTCGATGCGCTCGAAGTGGCGGCAGGCGGTGCGGCAGCTGACGGCGGTAAGCAGGACGAACAGCAGCGCCCCCGCCGCAAGGACGATAAGCTGCATCCCGTAGCTGCCGGTTTGGGAGTTCATGCCCGCCATACCGGGGAAGTGATGGAGCGCTTCCGCGGCGGCGATGGTGAGAAACCCGACGATGCAGTAGCGGATGAACGGCCGGCCGAGCCCGTAGGCGGTGCGGAAAAACCCGCCGAGAAAGACGGCATTAAAGAGGGCAAAGAGGAACAAAAGCCAGCCGAGATAGGCGAAATTGGCGTTCATCATGGCGTTGTGGGTGTAGACGGGCACTTCCCGCCAAAGGGTGAGCCGCAGGGCGGTGAGGAGGGCGCAAAGCAGCCAGCCGGAAAGCTCGATGAGCAGGCAGAAGGCGTATTTTGCCCGGACGACGTCGCTTTTTTTGCAGGGCAGCAACGCCGTAAACAGGATATCACCGCTTTCCCGTGCCGTTTGGAAGGTATAAAAGATGCCGAGGGTGATGAAAAATCCCCCCATGAGGATGGGGTAGCCGGGGATGAGGGTCATCAGCGCAAAGGCCAAAAAGAGATAGGTGATGGGTGCCGCGGTGAGCCGCAGCTCCTTATGCAGCAGCTTTTTCATGGGGTGTCCTCCTTCTCCAGATGTACCATGACCTGCTCTAATGTGGGGTAGGTGACGGCGGCCCCCTCAAACAGCGGGGCGTCCTCCCGGCGGATGAGCAAGGTCTCCCCTGCCCGTTCCGTGCAGCGCCCCAGCACCGTTCCCTGCTGCTGCGGGGTCAGCTCGCCCTGCCTATGCACCAGCCGGTAGTCCTGCCGGAAGCAGTCGATGGGGCATTGGGCGAGAAGCCGCCCCTTTTGAATATAGGCGATGTCATCGGCGCATTTTTCCAGATCCGAGGTGATGTGGGTGGAAAAGAGGATGGCAACGCCCTCCCCCGCCAGGGTGAGGAAAATCTCCAGCAGCTCCTCCCGCGATACGGGGTCAAGGCCGCTGGTGGGTTCATCCAAAAGCAGCAGCCGGGCGTGATGGGAAAGTGCCAGCGTCAACAGGAATTTGACCTTCATGCCCTCGGAAAGCTCCCGCAGGCACTTGTTTTCATCCAGCGAAAAGCGGCGGAGATAATTGCGGTAGGCTTTGTCATCCCAGCCGGGGTAAAAGGCGGCGGTCACGGCGGCGATCTCCCCCACCCGGCGGCGCTGATAGTAGGCCGTCCCGCCCGCCGCATAGCCGATCTGCTCCTTGATCTGCTGTTCGTGGGCGGCAAAGGGCAGCCCGAAATAGCTGATCTCGCCGGCATCGGGGTGGACAAGCCCTAAAATTGATTTGAGGGTGGTGGTTTTTCCGGCGCCGTTGCGCCCGATAAAGCCCATGATGTGCCCGGCCGCCAGCGAAAAGCTGACCTCCCGGAGGGCAAAGGCGGGGTACTGCTTGCAAAGCCCCTCCACCTGTAATACGGTTTCATTCATGGTGTATTCTCCTTGCTGCGGTTCAGCAGGCCGAGGTAAACGTCGGTAAGCATGCTGCTGATGACCGGCTCCTCCAAATCGAGGTAGCCGGTGACCAGCATAGTGGCGATGCCGTGGATGAAGATCCAAAGCTCGATGTGCAGCTGCCGTGCAGCTTGCTCGGAAAGACCGGTGTTTTTTACGATAAGGGCGACGATGCTGCGGGTAAGGGGATCATCCCCGGCCGGGGACTCGCCGGTTCTGTCCCGCATGAAAAGCTCCTTAAAGAGCTGCGGCCGGGTGCGGGCAAAGCTGATATACGCCATGCCGGAGGCCTTATAGGGCGGGTATTTGCCCTCCTTCATATGCTGCTCGATCCAGCGGCTGTATTCGGCGGCGGCGGCGTCCCGGGTTTCCTGCTGCAGGGCGGCCATGCTGCTGTAATTGCTGAAAATGGGCTGGGTGGAGCAGCCCAGCACCGACGCAACGGCACGGGCATTCACCGCCTCCATCCCCTTTTGGCGCAAAAGCTCCAATGCGGCGGCGATGATCTCCTCCCTCGTGACTTTTACTTTGGGCGGCATAACGGCTCCTTTTGATAACTAATGTTATATATCGTTAGTTATTATAAGGGGATTTTTTAGTTTTGTCAAGTATTTTGCAAAAGAAAAAGCGGGCGGGCGGTTCCCTGCGGCATGGCCGCTGAATAGCATGGGATGGGAGAGCCCCTCCCCCAAGAACCCGGAAAGGACCTGTGAGTATGGAATTTCTGCATCTGAACGATATGACCCCCGGCCGGACGGCAATGGTGACCGAGCTGAAAACCCAAGGCAGTATGCGGCGCAGACTACTGGATATCGGGCTGGTACCGGGCACCCCGGTGGAATGTTTGGGACAAAGCCCCGGCGGCGACCCCAAGGCGTATCTCATCCGCGGGGCTGCCATTGCCATACGGCAGGAGGACGCCGAGAGCGTCATTTTGCGGGCGGGGGTGGACGAATGACCCGCCCTGCGCCGGCGCCTGCGGAGGAGGTCATTACCGTGGCGATGGCCGGCAACCCCAATGTGGGCAAAAGTACCCTGTTCAATGCGGTGACCGGCATGAAACAGCACACCGGCAACTGGCCGGGCAAGACCGTCACCGGTGCCGAAGGCCGCTGCCGATGCCACGGGAAATGGTATCGTTTGGTGGACCTGCCCGGCACCTATTCCCTGATGGCACATTCGGCGGAGGAGGAGGTCGCCCGGGATTTTCTTTGCTTTGGCGCCCCGCAGGCGGTATGTGTGGTGTGCGATGCGACCTGCCTGGAGCGAAATCTTTGCCTGCTGCTGCAAACGCTGGAGATCACCCCGCAGGTGGGGGTGTGCCTGAACCTGATGGATGAGGCCGAAAAGCGGCATTTGCATATTGACCTGCCGCGGCTGGAGGCGCTGACCGGGGTGCCGGTGACCGGCTGTGCCGCCCGCCGAAAGGACGCCCCCCAAAAGCTGTGCGCCCTGCTGGAGCGCATCACCGGAGGGGAAACACGGGGAGAACCGATCGTTCTTCGTTACCCGGAGGAGATAGAACACGCCATAGCCCCGGTGTGGCGGGTGCTGCGGCAAAAGGACTGCCGGGGGCTTTCTCCTCGGTGGCTGGCGATGCGGCTCATCGAGGGGGAGCCCGGCCTGACCGAGGCGCTGAACCGTCACCTTGGGGAGGATTTTATGCGGGATGCGGGGCTGTTTGCGGCGCTGGCAAAGGCGGAAGCCACCCTTGCGGCGGGAAATATCACCCCGGAAAAATGGCAGGACGCCATAGTGACCACGCTGGCCGGGGCAGCGGCACGGCTGGCGGCGGCGGTGGTGACCGGGGAGGAGAAAAGCTATTCGGCGGGCGACCGCAGGCGGGATGCCGTACTGACCGGGCGGCGATGGGGCTATCCCATCATGCTGGGGCTGCTGGCGTTTATCTTCTGGCTGACCATCAGCGGCGCTAACCTGCCCTCCTCCCTGCTGGCGGGTGCGCTGTTCCGCCTGCAGGAGACATTTAGCAGCGGGCTGCTGGGGCTGGGGTGCCCGCTGTGGCTGCATGACGCCCTGATCTTGGGGGTGTACCGGGTGGCGGCGTGGGTGGTTTCGGTCATGCTGCCGCCCATGGCGATCTTCTTCCCGCTGTTTACCCTGCTGGAGGATATGGGCTATCTGCCGCGGGTGGCCTATAACCTGGACCGGCCGCTGAAGCGCTGCGGCGCCTGCGGCAAACAGGCGCTGACCATCTGCATGGGGTTTGGCTGCAACGCCGCCGGGGTGGTGGGCTGCCGCATTATCGACTCCCCCAGAGAACGGCTGCTGGCCATTCTGACCAACAGCTTTGTGCCCTGCAACGGGCGGTTCCCCACGCTGGTCAATCTCATCCTCATCTTTTTTGTGGGGACGGCGGCGGGGGCGGGGCGGTCGCTCCTCTCGGCGCTGATGCTGACCGGGCTGATCCTGCTGGGAGTGGGGGTCACCTTCGGGGTGACACGGCTGCTTTCCCGTACCGTTTTGCGGGGCGTGCCGTCCTCCTTTACGTTGGAGCTGCCCCCCTACCGCAGGCCGCAATGGGGGAAGGTCATCGTGCGGTCGGTTTTTGACCGGACGCTGTTTGTGCTGGGGCGGGCGGTGACGGCGGCGGCCCCGGCCGGGCTGCTATTGTGGCTGCTGGCCAATGTGACGGTCGGGGGGAGCAGCATCCTTGCCCATTGTGCCGGGTTTTTGGAGCCGTTGGGGCGGCTGATGGGGCTGGACGGGGTCATTCTGCTGGCCTTTCTTTTGGGGCTTCCCGCCAATGAGATCGTGGTGCCCATTATGCTGATGAGCTATCTTTCGCAGGGGGTTTTGCAGCAGCCGGGCAGCCCGGCCGAAATGCAGGGGGTGTTCCTTGCGAATGGCTGGACGCCGGGGACGGCCCTATGCGTGATGCTGTTTATGCTGATGCACTGGCCCTGCGCCACCACGCTGATGACCATCCGCAAGGAAACGGGCAGCGCCAAATGGACGGTGCTGGCGGCGGTGCTGCCGACCCTCTGCGGGATTACTGCCTGTATTATTGTGAATGGTATATATCAACTGTTTGTATAAAAAGAGACCCATCCCGGGGTGGGGTGGGTCTGAAAGCTTTGCGTTTTACAGGTCGGCTTTGGTCTTGCCGTAACGGGTCATCAGGAGTTCCGCCAGAATGGAAACGGCGATCTCCTCGGGGGTCTCGCCGCCGAGCGAAAGCCCGATGGGGGAATGGACTGCATCCAGCTGCTGTGCGGTGATGCCCTCGGCGGTGAGCTTTTGCCGGATGGCTTCTACCTTGCGGCGGCTGCCGATCATCCCGACATAGGCGGCGTCGGTGTGGTGCAGCACCCCGCCCAATGCTTCGCCGTCGGCGGCATGGCTGTAGCTTGCCACCACGTAATAAGCACCCGCGGGCAGGCGGGTATTGGCCAGCGCCTCCCCGAAGTTTTCCAGCTGAATAAAGCGGTCGGCGGCTTTTATCGCCGGGGCGATCATCTCCTCCCCGCGGGTATCCAGCAGGGTGGTGGAAAAACCGGCAAGCCGGGCCGCACGAAGAAGCGCCAGTCCCACATGGCCGCCGCCCACCATAATGAGCTGCGGGCGGGTGGCACGGCAGCTTTCGATGAACACGGTAAGCGAACCGCCGCATGCCTGCCCCGCTGCGGAGAGGGGGGAATCCAGCTCGTAGCGGCGGACGGCGTTTTCGCCCCCGGCCAGCAGCGTTACCGCATCCCGGATGGCCAGCTTTTCGCCGGCGCCGCCGCCCACCGTCCCGTAGATGGTTTCATCCGGCAGCACCAGCATTTTGCCCTCGGTGCGGGCCGTCCCCGCCGAATGGACAATGGTCACGGCCGCATAGGGCGTTCCCGCCTCCAGCAGCTCCGCTTCCTTTCGGGCCAGCTCCAGTCGATCCATATTGCATCCTCCCTATCGTTTGGTCATAATGTATCGATTTTTGTATTCCAGCACGGCGATATCGCCGTAAATGGCGCCGAGACCGGCCTCGATGGCGGCATGGTCGGTGCTGCGCATATCGATCTCGGTCAATATCCCGCCGTCCCGCATCAGCAGCAGGCGGTCACAGTAGGCCAGGGCAAAATTGGGGTCGTGCAGGGTGATGAGCCCCGCCTGCCGGCGTTCATGCAGGACGCTGCGTATTTTGCCCAGCACCATGTGGCGGTTGACGAAATCCAAAGCGCTGTCCGGCTCGTCCATCAGCATCACCGGGGTATCCTGCGAAAGCGCCCGCGCCAAGATAACCAGCTGCTTTTGTCCCTCGCTCAAGGTGGCATAGTCCCGCCCGGCCAGCTCCGCCAGCCCCAAATGGGTCAGGTGCTCCATGGCGATCCTGCGGTGCGCTTCCCCGGGGGAATCCAGCAGGCGCAGCCGGGCATTAAAGCCCATGAGTACGACCTCCATCACCGTTTTGCCCATGATGGGGCTGCCCCGCTGCGGGATGTAGCTCATCAGCCGTGCGCGGCTTTTTTCATCCAGACGGGTGGTTTCGGTCTCCCCCACCGTGCAGCTGCCCCCGATAAGCGGCAGCAGACCGCAGGCGGCACGCAGCAGGGTGGTCTTGCCGCAGCCATTGAGCCCCAGTAAGGCGCAGAATTCTCCGGCCTCTACCGTAATGGACGCCCCGCGGACGACCTCCCGTTCGCCGTAACCGGCACGGATCTCCCGTAAGGAAAGCAAACTGTTCATACCTTGCCCTCCTTGCGCTTGCACATAAAGTAGACCAGCACCGGCACGCCGATGATGGTGGTGAGGATGCTGATGGGCAGTCCCCCCGCGTACAGGCTGCGGGCAAGGATATCGGCGATGAGCATGACCGCCCCGCCCACCATGGCCGCCAGCACCATGGTATCGGTATTTTCTCGCTTGATCATCATACGGGAGATGTGAGGGGCGATGAGCCCGATAAAGGAGATAAGCCCGGTAATGCTGACGATGGACGCCACCAGCAGCGTGGAAAGGGACAGCACCGCCAGCCGTACCCGGTGCAGCCGCACGCCCAACATCCGGCATTCTTCCTCATTGAGGGAGAGCAGGCCGACCTGACGGCGCAGCAGGAACAGCCCCGCAAAGCCGATGAGCCAGAACGGCAGGACGGAAAGCACCTTGGAGGCGGTAACGCCCGCAAAGGAGCCCATGGTCCAGTATTCGATGGCGGCAAGGTTGGATTCGCTGTCGGCATAGTATTTTAGCAGCATAATGGCTGATTTGGCGACAGCCGAAATGACGATACCCGCCAGGACATAGGTGGCGGTGGTATTGGCGCGGGTGGCCCGCACCAGCAGCATGACAAAGCCGACCGCCAGCAATCCGCCCGCAAAGGCGCCGATGGCGATGCCCCCGATGCCGATGCCGACGCTGACAATGGCGATGGCCGCACCGAGATTGGCGCCGCTGGAGACCCCGATGATATCGGGAGAGGCCAGCGGATTGCGGAAAATCATCTGATAGACGGAGCCTGCGACCCCCAGCCCGGCCCCTGCCATCAGTCCCATGCAGGCACGGGGCAGGCGCAGGGTGAAAAAGACGTTGCGGGTCATGGTGCTGACCTCGCCGCCGGTAAGGATGGCGATGATCTCTTTTACCGTGATGGGGAAATTGCCGATGCAGATGGAGGCGATAAACGCCGCGGCGATGCACGCCCCCACCAGCCGGTAGGAACGGATCACGGGTTTGCGGGATTGAAGCATGGTTCCTTCTTGCATGGGACCTCCGTGGGGAATGGAAAATACAAATCTATTGTACCGCTAACGCAGCGGAAAAGCAAATATAACGGCAAAAACGGGACGCCGCAGGGCAGCATCCCGTTGGGTATTGCCGTAAAATCAGTCTCTCAAATCCTGTTCGTTGACCGAGAAGCCGTAGAATACGGTGTAGAACTCGTTGACATCGGCGGCAAACTGCTCGGCGGGGTAAAGCTCGGGGTGCAGGGTCTTCAGCATCCACAGGGTGCCCAGAATCCCGGAGGGAACGGGAGAATCCCATGCCTCATAGCCGACCGGCATCTGATAAACGGCGCCGTTCTTTACGGCGGTCACATCGCTGAAGGTGGGATTGTTCATGACATCCTCCGCGGTGTAATCGGGGCTGCTGACGGCAAAGTTATCGGTGGGAATCACAATGATATCGGGGTTCATGGTGAGGAAGGTCTCGTTATCAATATCAGTCCAGGAGGTACCCTCCAGTACATCACCGGCGTTCTTGCCGCCCGCGGTGGTGATGAGGGAAGCCTGATACATCTCCCGAGGGGCGGTGCGCAGGATATCACTGGTGCTGCCGATATATACAACGGGCTTCTGCTCATCGGTCAGGTCCTTGGTCAGCTCGGTCACGGCGGAAAGCTTGGTATTATAGTAGCTGATGAGCTTTTCGGCCTGCTTTACGGTATTGGTGGCGGTGCCGATCAGGGTGAACATTTCGATGAGCTGTTCATGGCTTTCCGGCAGCACCAGCAGGGTGGCGATGCCCATCTCCTGCAGCGTCTGGGCGGTGTCCTTCTGCTTCATGGGCAGGATGACGAGGTCCGGCTCGGTGGCAATGCAGGCTTCGAGGTCAAAGGCCTTGGCGGAGCCGACATTGGGCAGATCGATGAGGGCGGGCGCCGCCAGCTTGTAAATGGGGCGCTTGGCGGATTTATCCTCAATGCCGACCATCTTATCGGTAAGACCGAGAGCGATGCAGGCGGAGGAGGAGATATAGTAGCCGGAAACGATGCGCTCGGGCTGCTTCTCCAGGGTTACCTCACGGCCGGCCATATCCTTCACGGTAACGGGGTAGGTCACGTCGGTCGTCGGCTCGGGTTGGGGTGCGGGGGCGGGCTCTTTGCCGCAGGCGGCAAAGGAAAGGACCATTACAACAGCCAGCAGCATGGCCAGCCACTTATTGATACGCTTCATCTTCATTCTCCTTTATTTTTTCATTAAAACAGCGTACCGTTATTCTATCGCAGAATAATCCATTTGTCAATACGGTATGAAATTTGTAAAGCGTTTGTCATGTTCGTCTGAAATCGGTTCATCATTCCGCAAAAATACCGGGGAAAGCCCATGCCCTCCCCGGTGCGGTTCACGATTGGTTGATGTGATCGATGATGAGCTGCATAAAGCCCTTCATCTGCGGCGTGACCCATTTATTTTTATGGTAAATGATGTGCTGATACATATTGGAGTGGAATTCCGGCACCTGAAAAGCGACCAGCTCCCCGGATTTGAGGTGCTCCCCGGCCACATACATGGGCAGGACCGAATAGCCGATATTCTCCCGTACCATCCGCGCCACCACCTCGGTACTGCCGATCTCCAGAATGGGAGAAACGGTCAGGTCGTGCTCGGCCAGCAGACGTTCAAACGGGATGCGATAGCTTTCCCCGGCTTCGGTCAGAACGCAGGGGTAGGTCGTCAGCTCCCGCAGCGGGATGGGCTCATGCCGGCCGGCGATGGCCGAACCGGGGGCCGCCACAAATACCGTGTCCTCCGGGCGGCACAGCGGGATCTCCCAATCGGGGCTGTACTGCTTTTCATCCACAAAATAGATGAAATCGACGTCGTTGCGGCGCATCATTTCCAGCAGACCATCGGCGGTGGAGGTGCGGATGACAACATTGACCTGCGGGAACTGCCGGTGAAAATCGGTGATGAGCCGCCACACCACCGATGCGCTCAAGGACTCCATGGTGCCTACCCGCAGGGTGCCCTCCGGCTCCGGGGCGGTCCGCACTGCGTCTTTTGCCCGTTCCGCCGCCTTGATGATCTCCCCGGCCTCCTGCAAAAAGGCCTGTCCGGGGGCGGTCAGGCTCACCGACCGGCCGATGCGTTCAAACAGCGGCACGCCCAGCTCGGTTTCCAGCTGGCGGATCTGCACCGTTACGGCGGATTGAGAATAGCCCAGCTCCTGCGCGGCGTGGGTAAAGTTTTGAAGCTCCGCCACCCGCAAAAAAGTAGTAATGTTACGCAGTTCCATCCTCTGCCCTCCACAAACGAAAATTGTCTTATAATCATAACAAATTTTTATAATTAGGTCAAGAAATAATAATTAAAAACCGGACTTTAGCGGTACCGGTGATGCAGAAAGCGGAAATGGGCATACAAAAAAGACGCCTGATGGCGTCTTTCTTGGATGGTGCACCATCAGGGACTCGAACCCGGGGCCCGCTGATTAAGA